>JQIA01002133.1_pt1 | contig 10582 bp, 6 predicted proteins | sample 811431 | NCBI WGS metagenome assembly JQIA01 (sample SAMN02998118, study PRJNA258478) | marine sediment metagenome | biome: marine; feature: seafloor; material: sediment; isolation source: oil-polluted sediment collected from 3 locations (0.5 km, 0.7 km and 0.9 km)... | place: USA: Gulf of Mexico ... | reverse complement strand
AAGCCAATTGAAAAACGAATTAATCCATTAGAAAGTCCCATTTCTTTTTGTTCATCCTCAGGTATTTCTGATGAAGTAGAAGAACCAGGAGCAGAAAACAATGTTTTATAAAACCCTAAACTAACTGCTAAATTCCCAATATTCTTTTGCTGCATTAATTCCATTAATTCATTTGCTTTTTCTAGAGAACCAACATCAATCGTGAGCATTCCTCCAAAGCCATATTCTGCATTCATCATACTTTTAAAAAGTTGATGAGAAGGATGAGATTCTAAACCTGGATATACTGTAATTAAGCCATCATTCTGAAATTTATCCGCTAGAAAAGCAGCATTATAACTATGTTGTTTCATTCTTAAATGCAGGGTTCTCATATTTTTTAAAACAGACGCAGCTCTTAAACTATCCATTGTGGAACCTAATAACATACTTGCGCCATCAATTACACTTCTTAAATCGTTGATAAATTCTTGCGTTCCACAAATTACTCCTCCCACAGTATCCGAAGAACCGTTTATAAACTTAGTTAAACTATGCACAACAACATCTGCACCAAATTTTACTGGAGAAATTGACAAAGGAGAAAAAGTATTATCAACTACTAATTTTAAATTATGTTTCTTAGCTAAAACTGATAAACCTTTAATATCTCCAACTTCTAAAAGTGGATTACTCACAGATTCGCAATACAAGACTTTTGTATTTTTTGTGATGGAAGCTTCTACCGTCTCTAATTTTGTGATGTCTACGAAACTCGTTTCAACTCCTAATTTTGGAATGAAATTTTTTAAAAACGCGTAGGTTCCTCCATAAATTGTTCTGCTTGAAACAATATGATCTCCAGCATTACATAATTGTAATAAAACTGGTGTAATTGCACCCATTCCTGACGCTGATACATTTGCAGTTTCTGTACCTTCCATAGCTGCCAAAGCATCACCCAAATGCAAATTACTGGGAGTTGTATGGCGTGAATACAAATGACATCCATCCGTATTTCCTTCAAAAGTATCAAGCATCGTTTTTGCTGATAAAAAAGTATAGGTTGAAGAATCTGAAATTGAAGGATTTACTCCTCCGAATTCACCAAAATATTGTAAATCTTGAATTTTATCTGCTGGATTGAAGCTCATAATTACTAGTTTTATTTTTACACAAAAATAAATAACAAAGAAATAAAAACAACGATAACAATAAAATTTAGATTATTTATCTAAATTTGATTAAATATTTAGTTTTAAAAACTAAACAACTTTAATTATAACTGGTATTATAGAAATTTTTTAGGTATGCAATTAGATTCCACAGATAAGAAACTCATCAATTTATTACAAAATGACAGTAAACAGACTACAAAACAGTTATCTCTACAACTTAACTTATCTGTAACTGCGGTTTATGAACGAATCAAGAAATTAGAAAAAGGAAACATAATTGATAAATATGTAGCGATTATCAACAAAAATAAAATAGAAAAATCTTTTTTAGTCTTTTGTCATGTAAAATTGATTCAACATTCTAGAGAGTATGTCACAACTTTTGAGCGTGAAATTTTAAAATTAGAGGAAGTTTCGGAATGTTTTCATGTAAGTGGTGATTATGATTACATCTTAAAAATTTACGTAAAAGATATGGAGGAATACCGAAATTTTATGGTTACAAAATTAACAGCGATTAAATATATTGGTAGTACACAAAGTACTTTTGCTATTGAACAGGTTAAGAATACAACTGCTATTCATATTTAGTTTACTTTTAAAAAATGAAAACGAATCAATACAAAACCACAGAACTCCTAATTATATTTATCATAATTCCAATAAGTTTCCTTTTTAATTATTCACCAATATTAAAGTTAATAATAGGTGTATTTGGTTTGACATATATTATATACGTGTTAGCCAAAGTTGAAAAAATTAAACTTAAAGTTGAGAAAAATATAAATTGGAAAAAATTCTGGCAATCTACTTTAATTAAATTCTTAATTATAGCTATTATTACAACAGTATTTGTTTGGTTTACGGATAAAGAAAACTTTTTTCTTGTGCTTCTAAATAAACCTCAACTTTGGTTGATGATATTGATTTTCTATACTTTTTTCTCAGTATATCCACAAGAGTTAATTTATAGAACGTTTTTCTTTCAACGGTATCAAAGTCTGTTAAAAAACGAAATCCTTTTTATTCTTATAAATGCTGTTGTGTTTTCACTAGCACATATCTTTTTTAAAAACACCTTAGTACTATTTCTTACCTTTATTGGCGGAATCATTTTTGCTTACACTTACAAAAAAACAAAATCTACAGTATTAGTTTCTATTGAACACGCTATTTATGGCTGTTGGTTGTTTACCGTTGGTATGGGAAACATGTTAGGTTTTCCTTCGTAAAAATCATTCTTTTACTAAAACAATTTTCTCTGATTGTTTTTTAACCACCTGTCCATAAAAATCTTTTAAAGCTGCGTAATGTGTAGAAGAAATAACGGCTTCATTAAACTGTAAAATTGACATCGTACTTATCTTATTCCCTGATTGAGTTACTTGATATTTAAAAACGCCTAAATTATCTGGCAAACCAATTGCGACTGATTCTGGTAATTTTTCTACTTTATATCCTTCAGGAATTTGTATAGAAACAATGTTTTTATCTTTCCATGGTGTTCCAAAATCAACTGGATATTTTCTATCCTCTATTTTAAAAGGGTTTTTATCTTCTGATAAAAATAACAAAGGTTCAACATACAATTTCCCATTTATGTCTTCTATTAAATCCTCACTAATAAATTTAGCATTTCTAATAATGGGTTTTTCTAATACATTCTTATACTGAAGTTTAAAATCCTTAATTTCAAACTCATATTTTTCCTCTAATCCTGTTATTAGATTTTCTTCTTTTATATGGTTATTATTTTCCCTATAATTTAGTGCTTTCAAATTATCGTATTTTGTTATCATAATCCCCTCTGCTACCAAATTTTCAGAAATTTTAATTATACATTTATTTTCTTCTAATGCATATTTTGATGATGTTAACTTAACCCAAGAGGAATTCCCTTCTTTAGTTACTTTTCTACCATTCCAATTTAGAGTTCTAAGAGGCAAAATATTAGGTAAACTGTAAGGTTCTGTTGCATCTAACAAAAAATAGGTTCCATCTTTAAATTCTACCATTGAAATAACGTAGTTAAAACCTTCAATGGTCGGAAATAAAGGAATACCATTCCTTCTTGTACTAACTAAAACAGGATTCGCATTTAAACCCGCCGAACGAAACATAGAAGTTAACATTAAATTTATTTCAGCGACACTACCTATTCTTTCTTTAAAAGCTTTTTTCACACCTTTATCTGTATAAATACCTTTAAAGCCATTCCACTTTACTTTGTCTTTTACAAACTGGAAAATAGCACTTAATTTATCGGAATCTGTTTTTGATCTTGATAAAATTATTTGTAAATCGTCTTTGAAGTATTTTACTTTATCCAATTCTGCTCCAAAAGAATTAGATTTAAAAACTTGCTTACTTACAATTGACCAATTAGTTGAAAATGATTTTACACCTCCTCCATACTTTGTGCTATTAAAATGAGTGAACTCAAACTTTACTCCTCCTCTATAATTATCAATATTGGTAACAAAAGGTTCATTATCTTTTAATGCCGGAATATCTTTTGCGATAAACCTTGTTATATTTATCGTAAAATCCAACATTCTATTTATGTAGTTTGGAGCTACCCAAAAGCCGTTTTTTTTGGTAAATAAAATAGTTAACATACCATTTTTATTATCAAATTTTGGAGTAATAGAAAAATGCCCTTTTATTATTTTATTAAAAATTAAAAACTCTGGCACTTCTATTGAATAATCTAATTTTTTAACGGGCACATCAAACTGAAGTTCTAAATCATTTATTTTGCCAAAATAAGGTGATGTTATTTTATATTTAATATCAACAATGCTTCCTTCCTTTATATTAGACATTGAAACTTTTTTAACACTCCAAAATTTGTCTTTTTTTTCTATATAAACATCTTTATTTGATAGCTTTGTTTCAATAACTTCTCCATCATCTATATTAAATGTAACAGCTTTAAGTGAAGTAACTTTTTCTTTGCTTCGATTTTCTGGTGTGTAATAATTAATTCTTACAGTGGCAATGTCGAACCCTTTTCTGTTATAAATTTTAATTCTATTATGAATCTCTGTTACTACATTAAATTGTCCTTTATTTTCAATAAAAACGTAATATGTCCTTCTCTTTCTAAACAAATAAGCAGCTTCTGATGTTGAATCTAACGGATAAAATTTTTCTTGTAATTCTTCTTTAGAAACTTTTCCAAATTTAATTTCTTGTGCAAAACTAGAAATAGTTAATACTAATAAAATTAGAGTTAAGGTCTTTTTCATGTAATTTACTCTTTCACCAAAACAATCTTCTCTGATTGTTTTTTAACTAATCCTCCATAAAATTCCTTTAAAACTTTATAATTTTCTGCAGCAATAATTGCTGAATTAAATTGTAAAATTACTATAATTTTAATTTTACTCCCAGTTTGAATTGCTTGATATTTAAAAACTCCTAAATTATCTGGTAAAGAAATTGCAAAAGAAGCAGGCAGTGTTTCTACTTTATATCCCTCTGGAATTTGAATTAAAACAGTATTTTTATTTTTCCAAGGAGTTGTAAAATCTACTGGAAACTTTCTTTCTTCTAGCTTAAATGGATTGTTATGTTTTGATAAAAATAACAAAGGCTCAATGTATAACTTCTCATTTATTTCTTCAATTAAGTCTTCACTGTTAAATTTTATACTTCTAACAATCGGTTTATTTAATTGATTTGCATTCGTTATTTTAAAGCTTTCAACCTCAACATTATTCGTTTCTTCAAATTTTGAAATAATACTTTCTTCCTTAATATGATTGTTATTATTTCTATAATTTAATGCATAAAGATTACTGAATTTTGTTCTAATAAATCCTTCAACCATAAGATCATCAGTAATTTTCACCATTAAGTTATTATCTTCAATTGCTGGTTTTGTTGACGCTAACTTTACCCAAGTAGAATTCCCTTTTTTTGTTACTTTTCTACCGTTCCAATTTAAACTCCTTACTGGTAAAGTATTAGGCAAGCTATATGGCTCTGTAGCGTCTAACAACAAATATGTCCCATCTTTAAACTCTACCATAGAAATTACATAATTAAACCCTTTTAAAGTTGGGAAAAGTGGAACTCCATTATCTCTAGAGCTTACTAAAACAGGGTTTGCATCTAAACCTGCAGAACGCAACATAGACGTTAACATTAAATTTATATCTGCAACATTACCCACACCTTCCTTATATGCTTTTCGAACTCCTTTATCTACATATTTACCATAAAAACCATTCCATTTCACTTTCGTTTTTACAAATTGAAAAATGGCTCCTATTTTCTCAAAGTCTGTTTTTGATGCAGATAAAATAGATTCTAACTCATTCATATAATAGTTAGATTTCGCCAACTCACCACCAAAATGAGAAGATTTATAAATCTGCTGACTTACATTCTCCCATGAAGTTGAAAAGTTTTTTACACTTCCTTCAATACTAGTAAAATCAGTTGAAGATAATTCAAACTCTGCTCCTCCTCTATAACTTTTAATACTACCAACAAAAGGCTCGTTATTTTTTAAGGCAGGAATATCATTTGCATTAAACTCTTTTACATTATAGGTGAAACTAACTTCATCTCTACTCCTACTAGTTTGAGAAGGAGTCCAGCTTTTTATACCTGATTTACTTTTAGTACTTATAGTTAAACTCCCATTCTCTTTACTTTTAATGGGAGGAATAGAATAATATCCTTTACTTTTTATATTAAAAATATAATACTCAGGTATTTCTATGGTGTATGCTAATTTTTTTACAGGTATCTCATATTGAAATTCTAAATCATCTATACTTTTATATGGAGAGGTAATTCTATATTTTATTTCTAACACACTACCTACCTTTACGTTTGGTAGTGTGATTTTTTTAAGACCGTAATACTTATTTTTCTTTTCATCAAAAATATCTTTATTAGATAATTTATCCTTAGTTACTTTACCTTTATTTATATTGTAGGTATAGCCTTTTATTGAATTTACAGTTTCCTCACTCCCACTATCTGGTTTATAGTAAGAAATATATCTATTTGCAAATTCAAATCCTTCTTTGTTATAAATTTTTATTCTTTCATGTATTTCTGTAATTACCTGAAAATCGCCTCTATATTGAACATATTTGAAAAATGTTTTTCTTTTTCTATACAAAAACGCTGCATCCGCAGAAGAATCTAATGCATAAAAATTTTCTTGCAATTCTTCTTTAGATACTTTTCCGAATTTATAATCTTGGGCAATTAATGTAATCTGACTTAATAGGAGTAATACAATTGTAATCTTTTTCATAACTTGTATTTCTTTATGATAGCAATTCTTAAATTTTATGTTTATATGATAGTTAATAGTAATTCAATATTTTTTATTCTTTTACTAAGATAATTTTCTCTGATTGTTTCTCTACCATTTGTCCGTAAAAACCTTTTAAAGCAGCATAATAAATTGAAGAAATAATAGCTTCATTAAACTGTAAAATTGACATCGTACTTATTTTATTTCCTGTTTGCGTTACTCTATATCTAAAAACACCTAAATTATCTGGCAACCCAATTGATAACGATTCTGGTAATTTTTCTACTTTGTATCCTTCAGGTATTTGTATGGAAACATTATTTCTATCTTGCCATGGAGTTGCAAAATCTACTGGAAATTTTCGTTCTTCTAATTTAAAAGGATTTGTGTGCTGAGATAAAAACAATAAAGGTTCTATATAAAGTTTTCCGTTTATATTTTCAATTAAATCTTCACTACTAAATTTTACAGATCTTACAATTGGTTTTGCTAACACATCCTTATTGACAACTTTGTAACCTTCTATTTCAAAGTTATATTTTTCTTCTAACTTCGTTTTTAAGTTGTCTTCTTTTATATGGTTGTTGTTTTTCCTGTAATTCAAAGCTTTTAGATTACTGTATTTTGTTCTAACCATACCTTCTATCATATCATCAGAAACCTTAACCATTATAGTATTCTCTTCTAAAGCATGTTTCATTGAAGTTAGTTTAACCCATGATGAATTTCCATTTTTAGTAATTTTTCTACCATTCCAATTTAATGCTCTAGTTGGCAAAGTATTTGGTAAGCTAAATTCTTCTGAAGCATCTAGTAAAACATAACTTCCATTATCTAATTCTACCATAGAAATAACATAATTAAAACCATTTATTGTAGGGAAAAATGGAATTCCATTTTTTCTAGTACTTACTAATACAGGGTTTGCCACTAAACCTGCAGAACGTAACATTGATGTTAACATTAAATTAATATCGGCTACATTACCAACTCTTTCTTTAAATGCTTTTCTTACACCTTTATATGTATATAAGCTATTAGATCCATTCCATTTTACTCTGTTTTTTACAAATTGAAAAATGGAAGCAATTTTTTCTGTATTTGATTTAGAAACGGTAAGTATCTGTTCTAAATCGTCTTTATAATAGCTACTTTTATTTAATTCAGAACCAAAACTAGAAGATTTAAAAATTTGTTTACTAACATCCTCCCAAGTATTTGAATAAGTTTTTATATCCCCTCTAATACTTAAAAAATTTGTTTGAGTTAACTCAAATTTCACTCCTCCTCTATAATTGTGGATACTAGTAATAAAAGGCTCATCATCTTTTAAAGCTGGAATATTATTTCCATTAAAAGAGAAAACATTAATTGTAAAGTTTTTAGATCCTACAGAACCATTCTTCACACTTTTTATCATTTTCACACTATAGAACCCTTTAGACCTTTTATTAAAAACAAAAAACTCAGGAATTTCTACTTGACTTTCTAACTTTTTAATTGGAATACCATATTGAAACTGAAAATCATCTATAGAATTTGCATAAGGTGAAATTAACTTATACTTAATTTCTATTACTGTGCCTGGTTTTATATTAGGCATTGTAATTTTTTTGATACTATAATATCTATTTTTATTTTCTTTAAAAATACTTTTTTTAGATAACTTCTCTTTTTCAACCTTACCATTAATTAAAGAATATGTGTATCCTTTAATTGAACTTACTGTTTGCTCCTCTCCATTTTCAGGATCATAATATGCTACTGATTTTGTAGCCATTTTAAAACCTTCTTTCGTATAAATTTTAATTCTTTCGTGAATTTCGGTTACCGATTGAAAACCACTATTTGGAACGTAGTCATAATAAGTTCTTCTTTTTTTAAATAAATAGGCTGCTTCAGCGGTAGAATCTAAAGGATAAAACTGTTCTTCCAATTCTTCTTTAGATACTTTACCAAATTTATAATTCTGTGCAATTATTGATAGTTGACTTAATAATAGTACTACAATTGTAATCTTTTTCATTCTTTTTCTTTTGTAATAATAGCAATTCTTAAACTCTCATATTTAGCAATACTTCTTCTAAAACTTCTGTACTTTTTATAATCTTCTTTAGGATACACTCCTTCTTTAATCACCATTGTTTTATGATACTTAAAACTAGTATCATCTATTTTGGTAAAAACAACTTTATAGGTTCCAAATTTTGTGGAAATCACTTTTTCAGAGGGTAAAACACTTAAAATATATCCTTCAGGAATTTTAAATTCATATTCATCTATATCTTTATAACCTCTAGAAATTTTTAAGGGTAATTTTCTACTTCTGTACCTTTTGGGCACAAAACTATTCTTGTTAAATACATTTACTCTAAACAAGTATTCTTGTGAATTTATAGATGCGTAATTATTAATAGATACTTCTAAGTTTTCTGTAAAAACAATATTCTCTTTGTCCTTTTTTAATTTCACAGACGCTACTTCTAAATTGTTGTTATAACTCCAAATAGTAGATTTATATTTCTTTATTAATTCTTCTTCTGTATATCTATCATAACCAGACTTATCATCAAATTGTAGTCCTTTAGAAACTATCTCTAATTTAGAAATTACATTTCCTGCACCATCTAATTGAATTGTTGCTTTTGTAAATTGTAAATTCTTTTCGTCTTTATATGCAGGTGTTCTTTTAATAACACCTCCTTCTGGTGTTATTACCAAAACGTTTCTATCATCTGTAAAGTCACCCAAAAAACCAAATGGCATGGTTTGACTTGTACATTCTAGCCACACATCATTTCCGTTATTTGGTATATTTAAAATAGCATGATTTCCTTGTAAAGAAGCAAAATCTGTATCAATATTTCTTTTTTCTTGAGCGTAAACTAGCGTAAAATAAGATTTCACACCTACCACATCTAACAACGCTTTTGTATAATTTGTTAACCCTTTACAGTCACCATAACCTACTTCATCTACTTTATCGGCTGCAATAGGTTCCCAACCACCAATACCAACCTGAACACTAATATAACGTGTTCTATCTTGCATAAATTTATAAATGATTTTTGCTTTTTCTATAGGATCATTAACACCTTCTACAAGGCTTTTTACTTTTATTTTAGTTGCTTCTTCTAAAACATCTCTTCCAGAAATTAAAGCATCATTTTCCCATTTCCCAAACTCTTTCCAATTTGATGCAGATCCTCTTACTCCTTTCAAAGCAAAGTCATTAAGAGATACTTTTAAAGAAGGCATAAAATCTCTCGAAGAAATAGATGAATTTTCTGGTTTTATCGCTGTTTGATTTTCAAAAACGAAGTGCACATCAGTCTCTGTAGACAAATCTTTAATAGGATATTCTTTAAAATGCTGCTTTTTTGTTCTAAAATCTATCTTTAAAGGATTATTTAATTTATACTGACTCTTTTCTATGGCAACAAAATAACCGTTTGTTGGAAACCAGCCAGGAACAAAACCTGTAGAAGAAGTTTTATATTCAGATTCAAATACAATGGTATATGGGTATGTTGTTGGTACATATCTCACATATTTAACTCTAGCGTCTGAATACAAAGTACCACCACTTACAGCACTTTCGTCTAAAAATTTACCTTTAGAATATTTTTTTATTTGTTGGCCTAAACCATCATAAATTACTGCTGAAAGTTTCGTTATTTTGGTATCATCGTTATAGCCTTCTCCAATACTGGCATCTGCATTTCCCGATTTATTTAAAATCGTAATTACTTTTCTTCTATGCACTACCATTTCATCGATAGCTTCTATAGTAATTTCTATAGAATTGTCTCTAATTACTGCATTCGCATTTTCTTTTAATTCCTTAGGAATTAAAAATGCCCCGTAATTTATTTTTTGACTAAATGAGGATATTATTGAAAATAAGGTAACTACAAGGGGGAGGTAAATATATTTTTTCATATTTTTTTTTTGATAGCATCTCAAAGATAAGATAAAGACATAAAAAAAGAGGCTAAAAACATACTGTTTTTAGCCTCTAAATCAATTTAAATTGAATCTAATTTACGCTTTCGTTTTTACAACAAAAGATAATTCCATAATATCATTGATAAATTTATCTTTTAAATTGTCAAAGAATTTTTTAGAACCATATTTTACA
>JQIA01002132.1_pt1 | contig 10589 bp, 12 predicted proteins | sample 811431 | NCBI WGS metagenome assembly JQIA01 (sample SAMN02998118, study PRJNA258478) | marine sediment metagenome | biome: marine; feature: seafloor; material: sediment; isolation source: oil-polluted sediment collected from 3 locations (0.5 km, 0.7 km and 0.9 km)... | place: USA: Gulf of Mexico ... | reverse complement strand
AAAATATATTTATAAAATTCTGTCATTCCCGTGTAAACGGGAATCTAGGAATATTTGAGATCACTAGATTCCCACTTTCGTGGGAATGACATTTAATTGGGTTTAAATCTGATAACTATATTATTTTCATCGAATTAATATTTTATTAAATTTGTCAATGCGTAAGTCCTATACATTTTGGTAATATATTAAATATGAAATTTTTGCTGTTAATTTGTCTAAATCTTTTAACTTCCTTAGTATTGGCCTTACCATCTATCCAACCATTAATAGACAAAGCTAATATTAATGATACTGTAATTATACCTGCTGGTGTTTATGCTGGTCCTCTAACTGTTGATATACCAATTATTATTGATGGTAACAATGAGGTAATAATTGATGGTGGTGGCAAAGATTCGGTAATTTATTTGGATACTGATGGAGCTCAACTACGCAATTTACATATCACTAATTCTGGGGAATCACATAATCAAATTGATGCTTGTGTACAAGTACGTGGTAACTTCAATATTATTAAAGACAACATTCTTGATAACTGTTTGTTTGGGATAGATTTACAACAGTCTAACAATAATATTGTGCGTCGTAATAAAATTAGTTCTAAACCATTTTCTTTGGGTATGCGAGGAGATGCTATTCGACTTTGGTATAGCATGAATAATAAAATAGTTAAAAATAAAATTACTAATTCTCGTGATAGTGTAGTGTGGTATTCAAACAATAATTTAATAGCTGATAATACTTCAGTTGGTGGCAGGTATGCGTTACATTTCATGTACAGCCAATTTAACCGAGTAGAAAATAACCATTATGATAAACACTCTACTGGAATTTTTTTAATGTATAGTGACAATGTTGAATTACGAGGTAATGTTATTTCTAATTCTTTAGGAACAATAGGCATGGGGATTGGGTTTAAAGAAACTAGTAATGTTACGGTAGAGAATAATCAAATTATTTACTGTGCTACTGGTATTTATTCAGACCTGTCACCTTATCAACCTGACACTATTAATAGTTTCAACAATAATAAAATTGCTTACAATGATATAGGAATATTATTTCATAACGATTGGCATGGCAATGTCTTGAAGCATAATCAATTTATTGGTAATCATAATCAAGTTGCAGTTCAAGGTGCAAGTACAGCTAACCGCAATGTATGGCAAAGTAACTATTGGGATGATTATATCGGCTTTGACCGTGATTTAAATGGTATTGGAGATACTCCTTATAAAATATATAGTTATGCAGATCAAATTTGGATGGACATTCCAGATACCAGATTTTTTAAGGGTTCAGTGATATTAGAAGTGTTAAATTTTTTAGAACGATTAGCTCCTTTTACTGAACCAACTTTATTACTTACTGACCCTAGCCCAAAACTTAAATAAATATTTAAGACACAGGAGAACAAAATGGATAATATTAATTGGAATTCATCGTTTAATGTTGGAGTTACAATACTCGATGAGCAACATAAACAGATTATTAATATGATTAATCTTTTATTATCAAATTCTAAAACAGATGTTCGTTCAGAAATAATTTCAGATTTATTGAACAAAATGATGGAATATGCTAATAATCATTTTGAAACAGAAGAATTGTTATTACAAAAATATGGGTATCCTGATTTATCTACACAAAAACATGATCATGAAGTTTATTGTTTAAAAGTAGTTGATTTGTGTGAAAATACGATGAAATATAATACATCAGTGCCTGAAAAACTACTCCAATATTTAACTACATGGTGGATAAATCATATTCTACATACAGATATGAAATATAAAGTATTTCTTTTAGAACAAGGTGTTACTTAGCATTAAATAACATATGAAAACTCTTGATAGATATATTGGCAAAACGGTATTAAGTGGTATTTTAGTTGTCTTATTAATTCTAGTTGGATTGTTTACTTTTTTTGAGTTTATTGACGAAATTGATGATATTGGTAAACAGCGGTATGGTTTATGGCAGGTAATTCAATATGTTGCTTTAGAAATTCCAAGATATATTTATGACTTATTTCCTAGTGCTGCTTTATTGGGTAGCTTATTGGGATTAGGTATGTTAGCTAATAATAGTGAATTGACTGTAATGCGTGCCACGGGAATTTCTACAGTGCGTATTGTAATTTCTATCTTAAAAGTTGGATTAATTCTAACTATATTTATTATGCTAATCGGTGAATTTGTTGCTCCTACAACTGGTCAACATGCTAATCAGATGCGAGCTACAGCCCAGTCAGAACATGAACAACAAGTTATGGTATTCCTTACCAATTATGGATTTTGGTCACGAGATAAATTAGATTTTATTAATATCAGAGCAATTTATCCAGATGGTGGTTTTGGGGGAATAACTTTATATGAATTTGATACTGAACAACATTTAAAAAGTATAACTCGAGCCAAAAATGCTTTTTATGAAAATGGTCAATGGTTATTGAAAGAAGTGGAAAAACATGTTATTGAAGCAACTCAAGTTACCCGTCAATATTTAGACACTGTGGTATGGAGAGCAATTTTAAGTCCAGAACTGGTTAAAATAGTTGTAATTCGCCCCAATAAATTATCAAGCATTGGATTATATAAATATATTAAATATTTACGCCAAAATGGTCAACGTACTGCTAAATATGAGTTAGCATTTTGGACTCGTTTAGGTTATCCGTTAGTTTGTATAACTATGATTTTTTTGGCTACGCCATTTGTATTTGGTTCTTTGCGTACAGTGTCAGTTGGTCAACGGGTTCTGGTTGGAGCATTGATTGGGGTTGCATTTCATATGTTGAATCAAACCATGGGTAATATGGGATTGGTATATAATATTTATCCGGCTATAAGTGCTTTGTTGCCACCAATATTATTTTTAGCGTTAGCAATTACGTTAATGCGGAGAATTATATAATAAGGATTTAAGGGGATACACTTGAATGTGACCAGCATTCAAGTGACCCAATCATAATCCAAAATAGGTAGGAATTATCTGAATCATGTTGCTATTATACTATGCAAACTCAATGCCAATTATTAATAATGGTTCCTACTATTATCCTTTATCTCATCATAAATTTTAAATTCTTTTCGCCATTTACCCCATAAATTTACTATTTTACAAAAAAGTTCTGCTGTACGTTCTGCATCATAAATTGCTGAATGAGCCTCGTTACTATCCCATGCTAAACCAGCGGCTTGGGCTGCTCTAGCCAATACTGTTTGGCCATAAGCTAATCCACCTAAAGTTGCAGTATCAAAAGTACTAAAACGATGGAATGGCATTTTAACTTTAGTACGTTTGCAGGCTTCTTTAATAAAGCTTAAATCAAACATAGGATTATGTCCGACTAAAACAGCTCTGCTACAATTATGCATTTTTACTGCTCGACGTATAGGAGAAAAAACAGTTTCTAAACCTTCAACTTCTGGAACATCAAAACGAAATGGATGATGTGGGTCAACTTTAATGAAATCCAAGGCTTTTTGGTCAAGATTTGCTCCTTCAAAAGGTGTCAAATGGCAGGCATAAGTTTGATGGCGTCTCCATTGTCCTCGTTCATCAACTTGTAATATTACAGCAGCAATTTCCAGTAAAGCATCACGTTCTGAATCAAAACCCGCAGTTTCAACATCTACTACTACTGGTAAAAAACCTCTAAAGCGTTTAGCAATTTCATATGGAGTTCTGTTATTCATTTTATATCTGTTGCCAGTTAATGGGCCGCAGGGTAACAATTATGTTAAAAATCGGTAATTGCCAGAAGTATTGTTTCAATATTATATGCCTCTTTGTTATCTTAAAACTATCGTTAATCTTAATTTAAGAATGATATAAGTATTAATACCTTCGCCAATGTCAAAATATTTTGGGAATGAGGTACGATTTCCCGAAATCCTGATATTACTTAGGTTTTGGGAAATCCGCTAAGCTCCATTCCCGAAACAACCATCAAATTGGCGAAGGTATTGAAGTATAATTGTAATTACTTTAACTTATTCAGACAATAGCATACTAGTTTATTTTATCATATTTACCAATAGAGACTTAATATTATTACTCTATTTTTTTAGATAGTTTGATTTTATCGAGTTTATTTGGTTCTTCAAGGAAAATTTTTGTAAATTCAAAATTATTTAATCCTTTATTGCTTAAGCCAATATCTTCTCGAATTGCTTTGCAAAGATTATTTAAGGCAATAGATATATTTCCATTTGAAACAGATATCTTTTGAAATTCTAATTGTGACTGGATTACTTTAGGAGAACTGCATAGTAAAATTTCTGTTTTAAAATCAATAATTTGATTAATTATTTCTTGGGATGATTTAATTGTTATTTGGTCGTCTTGTTGAGTAATTAAAGAAGCTATTGTATTTAAAATTTTTTGATATATTTCTATTTTCTTTCCTCTGTGTGCTTCTTCAATATCTCTGGTTTTTGTTTGACGTTGATTGATGATTATGGATGCAAGTCCAATAAAAGTCGTTGCCATTGCTCCAATTATTGCGGCTGATATTTTTGGGTCTATTGAGACAATACTAATTACAAAAAAAGATAAACTTAACCATAGTAAATATAATAATATTCCAGATATAAAAATTGATCCAACCAATGTGAAGAATTTTTCTTTGTTTAACCAGCTCATGTTTTATGTGAATGCTATTTATAATAAGTAGGAAAAGTATTTTAACATTTTGTTTTCCATTACCAACGTATTAATATGTACCTACTTAAATGAGTTTATTTATAGGATAAAAAGCTACGGGATGGATATAACACAGTATATATTATCAAAGTTTTGTCGGGTTTAACTTTACACTTCACTACCGTATAGTTTTGGAATTTCCTATTGAAAAAATATAATAAGATGATATCATATAATATTTTTATATTCAAATGACAAATTCTATTAAAGTTTTTCGTGCAATTCACAATGCTTTTGGGAAGATATAGCATTTCGTATACCTTCCACATTCTCTCCTAATATAGGAGGAGAACGAATTTGGTTTTCACTTAATCGGGAAACTCTATATAAATCCAATTTAGAGTAAAAATACTTTTGCTGATTAACCAAGATGTTTCATTAATTCCTAAGATCATTGTGGTGTTTTTAGCATTTGTGATTTCTGATGAGTTGAGTACGGCTTTTGCGTCAAACTCAGGTTATTAACTATAATGTGAATTAAGAGCTAAAATCATGTATCTTTATAAAAACAATGAGTTAAAAAATGCACATTAAAAATCTACTGAAGTTACAATTTTTAATTGTATGATTTTTAAAATAATTTTTTAGCTCTTAATTCACATTATAATCAATCTATTTATAGATATACACAGGACATATGAATAAATTAGAACAATCTATTAACAGTTATTTACAAGACGAAACCAAGTTATATCAAGATTGGTATGAGTCTTTTTCAGTAATTGCTCACTCCCCCCAATTAAGAAAAAATAGAAGTCAAAGGAGAGAGTGCATTTTTGATAGATTGAAAAGCAGATAAACCTTGACGTTTACCAGTATTGACAACAGAACGAACATTCGCAAACAAATCTCTGCCCCACTCAGAACGGAAACCATTAGTTACTTTCCTGAAAATAGTACTCATACGAATGGCTTGTTCACTACCATTATGGTGGCACAATCTTCCAAGAATAAGAAGAGACTATCTTGAATTTTTGTATAACGTTTCTTCAGACGAATGCCATCTTCATGCGTGGGTTGAATGTCCAAACATTTGCTGAGGCGGCGTTTCAAATCACACCGATATTGGTAGAGAGTATTTTCTTTCAACTTTGTGATGTGTATAACAAATGCTCGTAATAGAAGTCTTTTCATTGCTGAAGCAAATAATTTATCACCAGCATCAATTGCGTACTTGCAATCTCGTAGTTGATGGGCAAGACAAACTTGCCATTGCGTTGCCGGATGATTTGATTGAGAACTGTACAAGTCAGATATTTCAGGTTTATGACCATCCATCACTTTTTCAATGACCTTTTGACCACGACTTGGGCGAATTAGATGAAACATTTTCATTTTGAAATACCCATTCCCATTCGTTCTTTCCATTAACTCTTGCTGAAGTCTCATCACTGCAAACAATACGACTTGCAGGACTAACATAATCTTCATGGCAATGAGAGCAATGTCCACTGTTCAACTCTGGTAACTATCGGTTGTACTGGTGGAATTTCTATCTTGTCGTATGTAGCATGCAAGCGTTGTGGATTCACGATCTCCCCACAGGACAAGTTTTGGCACGAGCAACCACCGTTTGGGTTGGATTTGGGTCCAAACTGCGACCATTATTTCCTTGTGTACGTGGTTTCCTTGTTTTCTGCTGCTGGCTTCTTATTGGATTTTTGGTCTTTTGACGGAGGATTACTTGAGTTTTTGCTTTTTGGGAGTTTCATCACACGATGCTTTACCTTTCAAGGCTTTGTTCTCTGCCTCTAATCTTTGGTTCTCTTCCCACAATTTCATGATTAACTCATTTTTTTTGGATGGGATAGAGCATTTAACATCGGTAAGTTTTCCATATTTTATATTGGAGACTATTTTTACTTCGTTGTCAAGGGGGAGTGAGCAATTACGAAAAAATTATATTTTATCCTATTAAATCGCCGCCATTACCTGACCCAGAACTACCGAAACCAGAGCCTAAACCATCATATTTAATTATGTGACGTTTTCAAGTTAGCTATTTGATGCTCAGATAGTTGACTGAAGTCAGTGTTTAAATCCTATTTCATATCAGCAAAACAAGTATCAACCAATTTTTGAGTTTGCCCTTCAATCTGTTTAATCAATGCATTATTCATTGCAGGAAAATTCATATCATAAGTTTCTATCCAGGTGCAATTAAGATTCAATGATTGTTCACGGGGATAAATTCGATACATAATTTTACTTTCTTCAATGGTATCATGCACTGTTGCATAAGCTACACCTACACAATCAGAAATAGCAATGCATTCATCAGATAAAGATAATTCTTTGATAACAGTTAGTGATAAATAAGGCTGTCCTATAAAACTAGGTTTAATTAAAAAACCAGACATTCCATTGGGAATCTGGTTAATTGATAGTTGTAGCATTATTTTAATAAATTCTTTGTTATCTGTAATTTTATCAATATTTTGAGCTTTAAAAGGTAATGTTTCAGAAGTACAACTAATTAATAGTACAAATATTAAGGTTATGAGTAATTTATAAGATTTCATTATTGTGTGGGTAGGCTGTGTAAGTTTTGTAACAGTTTATTTTCATATTCAGCAGCTAATTTGTTTTCAATTGGAATTGCAGTTACTTCTTTGTATGGTTTAGTAATATCTCTACCTATAAATCTTTGGGATAAACGTTTGATTTTGTAATTACGACGAAAATCTTCTGCTTCTAATCCATTTACATATAGGGAAACAAAACGTTTTTCATGAGTACAGTAATGATGATTTTTTAAAGTACCTTCATGACTAAAACCTAGATTTACGGCACTTTTTAAGGAAAAATCATTATAATCATATATATATCCGTAAAGTTTATTTAAACTATAAGCATTGAATGCTAAATCAAGTAAAAGTAACATTGCTTCTAGCGTATATCTGCCTCGATGTTTTTCATCGAATAAACCGATTAAATATTCAGCTCGACGATGTATTTTTGAATAGTCTCCTAACATAGTAACACCAATAGGACCATATTTATTATGAACTATCATAAACTCAATAGTGCCTGTTTCTAAAGGTGAATGTTTGGTTCTTTCTGTTAATATTTGTTTTAATTGTTCTTCTGATTTAATAGGATTATTGGAACGATAAAGATGAATAAATTTTTCATCAGTATAAGCTTTGAAAAGAATTTTTGTATCTTCCGGAGTGCTTTGACGTAATGAAATTGAATTACCTTGATTAGAACTTATCATTTTTTAGTCCCTAATTACGAATTATTGGTAAGGTATGGAGATTGAATATTATCAGAGTATTCAATATCATAAAGCTTAACAAGCTTACCTATTTTAATTTTTAAAATACTATTAACCAAAGTTTTCCAATCTATTTTATGATGGAAACGAATTATACTATAATTCTGTCTTAGGAGTTGTTCTCGTTGAGCTTCGGCTGTTTTATCATAACCGCAATGATTATCGTAACCATTACATTCTAAAATTAATCTTAAATCCTTTACAAAAAAATCAGCCCGGTAAGTCCCTATAGAATAGTTATGATAAAAACCAAATCCATCAAATACTTGAGCTAAAACTTGTTGCCATTCGACTTCTCCTTTAGTATCAAATTTAGCTAAGGTACTAATGCTTCCAAATACCTGTTTTTTCAGCTCAATTCCAACTACTGAATCCATGCCTAAAACGATTTTGCCAACATCTTCTAGTGAATAACCATTTAAACGATTAGCTTTGGAACCGGATTGTTTGATAGTTTGAGAATCAAGCTGAATCGTACTGATAGTATCGCTGTGAGTTCTAAGGAAATAGTTAATGGTGCTAATTGGAAGTTCAGTAAATTTAGCAATATCTTTTTTGGTAGCAATGTTGTCCTCAATTGAACAAACCAAACCTAAATCTTTAAGTTGCTTGGCAATATCTGTGTAATTTTGTTGGGCAATTTTTGATATGTTTGGAGAGAGACCACAGGCTTGTTTTATGGCGGACTCTAGGGCTGTTATAATTAAAGCACAAGCTAAAATAGAACATCTTTTACCAATGTGTTTTTGGTTTGGTCTGAGAACTTCATTTGCAAATGCTAAGGCATAACCACGAATAAAAGATTCTATAAATAATGTACTGTAAACATTAATTTTTCTACCTTTATGTGGACTATTTTTGGCTATGACTTCTATCAATTTAGGTGCCATGCTTTGAACTTCATCAACAAACTGTTTAAGTGCTTTTGGAGGCCATTTAGGTGCCATACGTTGAAGAGGGGCATGTTTCATTCCTAACAAATCAGCAGTACCACGTTCACTAAGACAGGCAGTGCTATCACTTAAAATATATCCATCACATTTTACACCGGGGATTAATTCTATTTCTCCGTAGTATACAGCTTGTAATTCTTGCATAAAATTTTCCTTTTAATAATAATTATATTAAATTTCAGAATATTCAATATCATAAAGTTTAAGAAATTTTTTTTCGTTGGACTTGTTGATTTAGGTGCCACGTTAAAATCATTATCAATGAATGGTTTAAGTGTTTTTGGAAACCATTTAGGTGCCACGCTTTGCAAAGATGTTTGTTTCATTCTTAAAAGTTTGGCAGTACTGCGTTCACTGAGACAGGCAGTGCCATCACTTAAAATATATCCATCACATTTTACACAGGGGATTAATTTCTCCATAGTGTACAGCTTGTAATTTTTGCATAAAATTTTCCGTTAAAAAAATAACTGAATTGTATTATACTAAATCTATTATTCGTTAGGAACGAGAATAGCTCTCAAAATGAGAGCTAAGTAAAAATTATGCTAATTCTAAACTACAAATCGTCTTAAAATATAGTGGTATTCTTGGTAGTCCTAAACAAAGTAGTGATTGACTTGTTAATTAATTGGTTTTATTGTGATTTTAAATTATTATCACTACTTTATTTAAGACTACCACTATATCTATTAGATTAATCGCAATTGTTCGGAGATTTACAATAACTTTGATTTCCTAAATTATCAGCTTCTATAACTGAATCAATTTCTTCAGGGCATTCATTTGCTACTAAATTGATAGTATCCATTTCTGACAATATCATATTCTCAAAAATTCCTTGCTCAAGTTCACTAACTTTTATAAGACCGGCTTGAACATAAATCACTCCTTCATTATTAGACATTAACTTAGCAATCTTATGTTCGTCAAAATTAACATTTACCGTAATTTTAGATACTAAAAATGGAAGAGCTTGACCAACAATAGATACTGGTTGAGGTCTACTAATCACTTTAGGAATTCTATAAAAACCAAGAATATCTATTTCTGACAATGCAATACCAAGCACAGGTCCTTCCGGATGAGTTATAATTTCTGGAGAAGGCGAAGTGTGAGTTCCTGTAACCAAATATAACATACGATCTTCTTCTGTATCAATCACTTCAGAAATCGTAAATTCCATCTCAAATATTGTCGGTTCCGTTTCTGAATCAATAACAATTGTTATATCTGAAGGAATTAAAGTACCATTAGTAAAGATAGTTTCTGACATACACATTTTGGCATGTTTTATTGGCATCTCATCAAGAGAAAGACGATTTTTACCAATACCATTTTTTAGAAAATCTTTAAGAACAGCTTCAGGTGTTATAACTTCAATATTTTTTGTAGTAAAATCTTCTTTTCCTGAAGAGCAAATTGTTTTTAAAGTAATGGTATGTGTACATTGTTGTTCAAATTCAAATTCAACACTAGAACCAGATTTTGTTTGATTGTCAGAAGTTGACCATTCATAACCAGTAATATCTTTTCCTTCAATAGCATCCAACTTAACTGTTAATGGTGATATATAGCAATACCCTATGATATGGTATACTAAGATAAAGAATAATATTAGAGGTATAAAAATGGCAAAAGCA
>JQIA01002131.1_pt1 | contig 10589 bp, 12 predicted proteins | sample 811431 | NCBI WGS metagenome assembly JQIA01 (sample SAMN02998118, study PRJNA258478) | marine sediment metagenome | biome: marine; feature: seafloor; material: sediment; isolation source: oil-polluted sediment collected from 3 locations (0.5 km, 0.7 km and 0.9 km)... | place: USA: Gulf of Mexico ... | reverse complement strand
CCGGTCACCTTCGAATTCATCATATAAAACAGACATGACACATATTTCTTTTGCTCCGGCTTCACGGAACCAACGAGCAATTAGCTCTGAATCATTAAACATTTTATCCCAAATATATAAATAAGCACTGTAACCGGCATCCTTTTTCATAATAGCAGCACATTCACCAAGACAATCATCTGTCTTACCACCTGAAGCCTCCCATTTGTCTAATTGTAACTTTTTATCTATATATTCATTGATAACTCGCTCGACATTTTCATCTGGCCCGTACCCATCATGCTCTGAATCTGACAATTCTTTTTCGTCTGTGCTAAATCTATCCATAGTGTCTCTCCTTTATAATTTTAAACGAACCGTTATTAGCCTTCCGGCATTCTTTACACATCCAGACCTTTTTTCCTTCATAGAGGTTGGTACCGTTTTTAAGCTGAACGCGTTTTATATCTGTATTGCAACACCAATCAGCCATACCGGTTTTATCACATTGTTTTAATAAAAGCTGAACAAGCACATTGATTGATTTTTTTTCACTCACCAGCATCAAGAGGGAAGAGGCTATTTCTGAGAAATTTCTCTTTGATCCACTCTTTATTATCCCCTTTTTTATCGTATCGATTAACAGGTAAGCATCATATTCAAGGTCGAGGGTCACCTTTTTTTTTGACAAAGACTTTTGCTTTTCATCAAACCGCCCTTTTCTTTCGGCACCGCTTAATGGGCCTTTTTTTTCGGGGATGATGATATCTGATATCGGTATCCAGGCTGTACCGTTTTCTTTTTTAACCCGAATACACTCTTGATCGTCCCGTTTCTCTCCGGCAGATCCCCACATATCAGAATTTTTCTTCAGGATATTAACACGGCCATGATTTTTGGTTTCGTAAGATTTGTATTCTTTTAATTTTTTTAGTCGTTCAGACGTAGATTCTTTTTTCATACACCACCGTTAGTTTATTAAAAAGTTACAAGTAACTAAACATAAAACAACCTCCGGAGCATGTCAACTACAATGTTACCAGTAACGTTTTTAATAATATAATCCTGAGACTATTTTTATATTTCACTAAAAGGGATACGACACTCACCGCAAACAATATATAAATCAGCTTTCCCCCATACTTTAACACCACATTCAGGGCAGAAATATTTTACCTTGTTCTGGTTCTTTGATCGGTCTTTCGGCGGTTTGATAAATATGTCTGTAAAAATATCATCAGAATCAAATTCAGGCCCGGAAACAATATGATAATCAGCCTGATTCGTATCAGGATAGAGAGAATCAATTGATACGATACTTTGACCAAGTCTTATCAATGACCCGTTTTCAATATTGTCAAGGCTCGGAAACGTGATATTACTTTCTGAAAAATTGATCATTGCTTGCAGTTCTCTTGATTCCCACGACTGATAATCCCAATCTATAACCTTATTCTTTGATAAAATCTCTTTCACCAGCTTATCAAAGGGGCCGGACTTTATAACATAATCGGCCATGTTTTGACCGGTCTGCTTGCCGCCCTCTTTTCCGGTGGCTGAGGGCATCAGCCCAATTAATTTCATTTTATCGGCAAATTCTTTATTGTGATATTTGCTCCGGCTCGGTTTACCATAATGATGCTGCCACTGGTGACACATTTCATGGCCGAGCGTCTGTAACAACTCAACCTCACCGGCAAAGAAATAGTTAGGATTTAACGCGATTTCATCAACCTTTTCAGAGTCCTCTTTACTCTTAAAGAGATCCTTTGCGAAATAACCGTAAAAACCACCGCTACTTTGCAGGGTGATGAATGCACCGGGAAGGGAATTGTTAAACAATGCTGCATTGATCATATTATAAATGGTGTCAAATTTTATATACTGGTCAATTGGTTTCATGTAACTCCTTCTTTCATCGTAATAATTGTAACGTACGTTACAATATTTACAATGTCAAACAAATATTCTCATTTTGAGAATATTTGTTTGACCTGTCTGTTTAAATCTGTTATTATTCAGCATGAAGCATGAGCCAAATAGCGATTGTTACCGGGGAACTAACAGTCGTTTATTTAATGGAAGAGAGAGAGAGACGATCAAATTGGAGGCAAGGCAATGGAAACGACAACAGACCAAAATTTAAATTTTTTTAACAAGGGCCGTCCACATGAACGTTATCAGCAGAAAACGAATTACAGATTTTATGACAAGTCACCCAACATCAAGAAGTCCACTTGAGGCATGGTACAGAATTGTAAAAAAACAGACCTTTGAAAATTTTAATGAGGTAAGACAATTATTTCCAAGTGCAGACCAGGTTAAGAACTTTGTTGTTTTTAACATTGGCGGGAATAATTACAGATTAATAGCATTTATAAACTACCATAAGGGTAATTTATTTGTGCGTCATATTCTGACTCATACGGAATATGATAAAAACAAATGGAAAGATGATTCATGGTACACTTAGAATCAATTATAAATAGTTGGGATATGATTTCAAGCTACCTGTCTGTTCCTGAAACAGAAAAGGAATATGACCGGCTTATAGAACTTGCGGATTATCTTGTTGATACCGTTGGAGATAATGAGAATCATAAACTGTCACGGTTTATGGACACAATATTTTTATTAATTTCACGGTATGAAGAGTTACATATACCTGAGCCGGTGGGCGATCCGATTGAATGTTTAAAATATTTAATGAAAGAACACGGTTTAAAACAAAAAGACATGAAAGAAATCGGCAGCCCCGGCGTTGTTTCTGAAGTCTTAAACCGAAAGCGAACTCTAAACGCCCGTCACATTAAGGCGTTGAGCAAGCGTTTTAACTGCAGTACCGCTGTATTCATGTAATACCCATTCTTATTTCCCTACTGCCTTATATAAATTTCAATCTTAGTTATTAGGTAATAACTAAGATTCAGATTTTAAATCAATCATAAATAATTTGTAGAGATTAGACAGAAATAGAAAAAGTTAAGATTTCGGCAAAGGAGGTATAACGAAAGGCTCCCCTTCTTTTCTTGGTTGAATATACGGATTAAAACCAAGATTCCAGAGGTTATTCATGTTTTTTAAATAAGTGGTGACCTTTTCATCATTATCCATAATGATACCAACACCGGAATCAATTACGCGTAACTCAAAATTAAATTGGTCGCCACGGACACTGGTGCAAATTTCTTCCCAGGCCATATTGTAACTCGTCCAATCGCCTTTGATGAGTTCATAAAATTCCTTGTCCACGACCGCAGTTAAAAATGCTTTTCTCTCACTTATGTAAAGGACAGGTGCAAATATTCCGCGCATGTAGGCACGTTCAGCGACATCGATAACTCGTTCATCGTGGTCCTCGTCCCAAACAACAGCAAACCGCTGTATGCCGGGTAGAGGAAGCAATTTTTTCCGCTTATCTACCCACTGGACGGCACCAAGAATGGAATAGTGAGTGCCTCGGCCGAGATTCCCTACAGGTTCTTGTTCGTCGTAAATGGTGTGAAATAGAGGGGAATAGTTCTTCATGTTTGTCTCCTTTTTGTGTTTTCGGGCACAAGCGAATTGCCTTTCGAGCAACGCGCAGTCAATAAGAATAAGGATAAACGAATCAGATATAATTATCAATTAAAATAAACGAAAAAATCGCCGACCCATTTGGCCCAGTGACAACATAGCTGCATTTTTGGCCTGTAGAACTTCCGTTTTTAAACGGAACTGGAACTATTCCCAAATCCTTGTAGGGGTTCTTTGCATACCCCTCTATTTTGGTTCCGGTTCTCAAATAATTGACAGCCAGCGGTCCCACGTTTGTTAAAATTCTCTATCTATTTCTTTAATCAGAGCTTGTCCTAATTGGGTAGGTAGAAAAGCCCCATTTTCACTCAAAGAAAACAAACCATGATTACACAGGGAATTATACCTGTTCCTATCATTTGATGTCGTTGGTAAAAAGCTTAAATTACGCTTGATGTTTTCCAGAAACTGGATGTCTTGATCGGGAAGATTAATCAAGATAGAAAAAAGTGAATCTGTATTTGACGTTTCTGAATGCCCGCTTGCCTTGACCTTTGATTTAATAATTTTGTCAGCAATCTTTGCTTTAAGAGAAAGACTATTTGAGCTTATTTTCATCTCTGAAATGTTCTTCAACCCCGAAAGAACATCTCTGATTTCATGACGAAACAAAAAAACACCCCCCGAAATTACAGTGGGCCAGAGTAAAACCTTGATATATTCCAATACAATCTTAACTATTTCCATTTATCTTTCTCCAAAATTAAATTCTTAACACTGAAATCATTCAACCTTAAAACACCCTTCCATATCTCTTGGTCTTTTACTTTTTAGAAGATAGCAGCAGTCTTCATCATCTGGGATTGCAATGAAATATGATTTTCCTTTTTGATCCAACAATGACGGTTCTTTAATGAGTCTTTTTTTCCAATTTGGCATAGTGGCAGGTGGGTCAAAATCATCAATGATTGACTGGAAATCTTGGTTTATTAGTTTCAATACAAGCCTTTTAAAATATTCTTTCTGGTCACTATAGATAAAAAATTCTATCTCCCTGTTATTATCAAAGAGCTTGCGCTTTATTGCATCGATGAAATACCACCTTGACCACCAATAATTGTAAAATTCATAAATACCATTAACGTCAATAGTTAGCATTGCTCGACGAAGAACATTAGTAACTAAAGTATTGCAGTTAAAATTATTTTTAAAAACAGTCATTACTTTTTCAAGTAATTCTGAGTTAATATTTTCAACGTTATTGTCGTAATCAATACAATAGAATACAAACTCTATCTTACCACGTAATAGTTCATTATCTTCCGTATCAAAAATTAATTGTTTTAATTTAGGTTTTTGTATTATAATTCTTGCTTTTTTTCTTTCTTCATCAATCTGACCTTTTGAAAAGGTTGAGCCTAATTCAATATCACTTGATAAGTACTTGTAGATATCTCCACAACCCTTTGCTAACTCATTAACAAGGTTTATGGCACCGTCAAATGTTTGTGGGCTTCGAATAACATCTGGTCTTTTGCCTTCATTATCAATATCGCCCCTTGAAACAATATTTCTTATTACTCTCATCCAATCTGAAAAGAAATTTTTATCAAATTTGTCTGAACGAAGTAAATACTCTGTTTGAGCATATAATAAAACTTTTAAACTGTATGATACTCTACTTGCATCTGAGGTTGAGTATGCCCCCTCTTCATAAACTATTTCAGAAAGTATCGATTTTTTTGGCTGGTGCCGCCACAAGAGGAAACTGAGCTTTAAATCGATCTTATTTGTACTATATTGGTAATATAGATCTAAACATTTATATAAATATAGGTAAGATGCTTCAGAAAAGAAAGAGGCTTTAATAGTATTCGGGTCTTCGTGAATATTTTGCATGAAATGTATACGATCTTCAGATTTCATTGTACTTTTTTCAAGAGAACTGCGAATCATTGCTATTACGGATATAAATCGCATAAAGCCATCATCTACGCTATTATTTCTCTTAAAATTAGTCCAATAATAATCTGTCCAACACGTATCAATTTTAAATAAAAATTGATCATTATGTTTCTGGTCACCTTCCCAGTTTTTATCTGATATACGCTTTTGTAGGCTTGCTTTAAAATTTTCAAATTGGGTTAAAAGTTTGCCTCTTGCATTCATTTTGATATATAAATCATCTGTAAGGCCAATATTTTCTAGCTCTACATAATAAAAGGAAATTAGGCAATCTTCATCTGTTAAAAGTTTCCATAAATTTTTCATTCCAATAAATGTTGAATGGATATCATCTATTGTTCTTAACATTGAATCAATTGTCGGATCTTTTTTCCAGATCAAGAAAAACCAACTTTTATCAATTATCTGTGACTTAATTGAAGTGTTTTTATTGTCAATTGTAATCGCGTTATTGATTAAAGAGTTGCAAAATTCTCTAGATGATATTCTTGTCTCATATGAAAACTTTGAAAGTTTTTGTCTAATATCTGAACTGCTTTCATGGCAAGTCAAAGAAGCATACCAATAGAGTAAGAATAAAGTTGTTAGCCTCTGTTGACCATCAAGGGGTTGAAACTTACCGCTTATTGTACTTCCATAAATAAAATCAAGTTTAATTGGTTTTAAATTATTAAGGCTATCTTTAATAGCCATTAAAAAATTTAGGCGTATTTCCTTTTGATCTTTTCGTCCTTGTGCATAATCTCTTTGAATTATTGGAATTTCTACATCATGCTTCTCGAGAAGAGAATAGAAATTTAGGACTTCACCTTTATATACTCTATCTGTCATTATTATCTCCACTTAAATACTCAGCTAAAACTTTGTATAAATCTTCTTCATATTTTTCTCTATCATCTTGAGTCCAAAATGATATCTTTGGAGGATATTCACTAAAGTATTTCAAAAATACATTTTTTGTACATATTGGAATAAATACTCCTGCCTTATCTCTGCTGATTATTGTTTTACGCTTTAATGGAAAAACAGCATTTTTATATCCTCTATTAGTTTCAGAATCTAATAAAGAGAGGTTAGATAGGTCATTTATATCATCGTCTTTAATTTCAGAGTTGAAATGTGACACGATATCTTCAAATAACTCTTTAAATTCTTGATCATTATTACAATCACATGATTTAGATCTTTCCATAAGACCATTGGCATCTTCCTGAGAAGGGTCAATAAAGTTTGTTGCATCTTTGAGCCATGCCTCTTTATTTTTTTCAGGAATAGTATCTTTTACTGAAGTAATATGCTCTATATCCCATTTCTCATTTTTATATAAATCGAATGGGAAATATGAGTTATCTTTATCACTGACCAGCATTGTTAAAATATTGTAAAGTAGGAGTACATTTTTAACGTTCTTATCCCCATATTGCAAATCTTCCAGAGATATATTGCTCAGATTTTTTCTGATTAATTCATCTAAATGTTTTTTAAATTCTGTTTTTGAAACATTGACGGATATTTTATACAAATCGCTGATTGTTGTTATACTTACACATATTAAAAAACCAATTTTATGGTACAAGTCACGTTCTTCAAACCACTCTGTAAATCTTTGAAAGTAATCTTTTATTTCTTTCCAATTTTTTTCAATGTTTGACTGAGATTTTGTGGAAATTTTTTTGTTAAAGAACCTAAAAGTAGAATACGTATCACTTTTGTCTTCTTCTTCATTCATTAAATCAAAGATAAATTCAATTCTATTTGTTGCAGCTTGATTGCCTGTTAAAAAGAACCATAACCTATTGTTTTGAAGAGCATGTTCAATAATGTCCCATTCCGTAGCAATTTCAAGTTGTTTTAAACGCAATTTATCTTTTTCATTTTTGTTAAAATTGGCACTATTCAAAAAAAGTGCCTTTATCAACTCAGCGTTGGTCAAAGGAATTTTACCTATGTTAATCCTTGTAAAAATAGATATTGAATCATTTTCTGTGCTTTCATACCAAATTACTTTAGAATTGAATTTTAGTTTAGAACGAAAATCATTTTTATCAAATGTAGTTGGTTTATTTTCAAACCAATTTGATATTGATTTATACGCTTTATCAATGTAATAAAAATCAATATTGTCGTGTACAATTTTTTCATCCTCGAGTTGTTCAAGAAATCCCTTCGTATTTTTTCTTGTATCATAATCCAGTATAAACAGCTTATCTCTTTTATTTGGCACAAAGTCTTGATTTAAATAACTTAATATCAAAAATATTGTTGTTAATCGTTGTTGCCCATCGATAACTTCATAATTATTACTTGATATCTCTTTAACTACTATCGGCTGAAGACAATACCAAGTCTTTTCTTTAGTCTCCTCATCAATTATACGAGGGGTAAAGTCGTCAATATCATCAAGAAGGTCGATAACTTCCTTGGGGGTCCATTTGTAACCTCTTTGATAAGCTGGTATAAAAAAATTATAATCATTTAGTTCATTTATAATTTTAAGTTCAAGAATATTTTCCATAAAGATTTGGCCTTGATATATTTTTAGTTTTTCAGTTTGTGGCAAATAACGAAAAGTTAAGGTGATGCAAAAGGCAACTCACTGTTCACGATCGTAACATATCGATATTTCATATAATTGTCTAATGTTTTATAGTAGTTTTATTACTTTTTAAAAATCAAAGGAAATAAGAGATAAAAATAATCAGATTTGAAGTGTTTCACAGAGACTATAACCTGTTCTAATCGCCTGTAACCTGCTGTAACCGAGATCGGAAAACACAAAAAGTTTACATAAAAAAAAATTATCAGACGTTGATTTTTTTATATAGCTGAATTTATTGAGTATTGTCAAAAGTGGCAAAATACGTTAAAACAACAATAAATTTGAATGCGTGTAGAGATTGAAAAGGAATATGCATATGAAACTACAATTCCTCTTGTTGGGCCACAATGGAGAATAGAATGGGATACAAAAATGATTCTCTCTGGAATGACGAAAATGAATTTCGTTGCCTCATTATTTTCAAAAAGCTTCAGGCTGAGAATTTTCCAAGAGGAAAGCAGATGGAATACTGTCGAGAAATGTCTAAAATTACCAAATTAGACCCAAGTAATATTAGTGCAAAGGTTGCCAATTATAAATCCGTAGCTGGAATTAATAACCACTCTAACGCCTCTAATAACACTATCAAGTTCTATAAAGAATATGGTGAATTATCAATTCAGGAATTAGAAAGTAATCTGCAAAATTTTAAAATTTAAAAGCGTATAAGGGGTATGAAGACAAAGAATATACGGGATAAAAATCACCATTTTTCGATGCTTTCAGCTGCTTATGGGGATTCCGCCCTAAATGTTTAATTACACCCAATAAGGCCAGAGGATCACGCACAATTTCAAATTATTTTACAATTTTTCCCTTTGTCGCATTTATCATGGAAACCTGTTTCATTATAATTTCAGTATCATCCGGTTCGGGATAAAGTTGATTTAAAACCTTACTTGTAACTATGAAAGCAAAAGCCAAATCATATTCCTCAAGCTTAGCTTCATGACTACCTATGTTTCCGAGCCATTTGATTGCCTTTATCATCTCACGAATTTCAGCTTTATCATTATCGATAGCGTTAATTTTATGACCTAAGGTTTTCTTTGAATTAGGCACAAGATCTGATACAATTAGTTCTAAAGCAACTCTCAATTTATTTCCAGCTCCAGAGTAATCTGAAAAAGCAATTGCAAACGAAGATCTAATTACTTTTGTTATTTTATCAGGTGTTTGAGATGGGATTTTAAATATATCAATCGATGGTAAAAAAAATTTCGGACAGTATAAGGTATAATAAACACGACTCATTGTTTCGTCATCGAAATCTTCCACTCCAGATCCAGTTCCTGTTACAATAGAATGTTGATAGCACTTTTGGCACTTTAATGTTGCTGAAAATATATATCTTTCCCATTCAGGACAGTAATCTTCATGCCCTTTCAATTTCAATGATTCCAATGTTTGATGCTCATGAAACTCATTTGAAACAAATAATAGAATTCCATCTCTACAATTAGAACAACGATAATTTGTAGGAAATTGATCTTCATACCACCGCTCGATAAATCGGTTGTTTTTGTATTTCATCAAGTCATGAATATCCATATTCTCACTTCAACCATTCTATTTATTCAGTAAGTTGCTCCAATCTTCATTATATAACGGAACAATATTATAAGCTTAGCCACTTTAACCCTTTTTATGAATAAATTCCAATATATAAAAAAACCAACGTCTGATAATTTTTTTATATGTCAACTTTTTATGTTTTCCGATCCTGGTTACAACCTGTTACAATCGATTAGAACAGATTTTACGGTCTGTGAAACACTGCAAATTTGATATTTTTTATCTCTTATTTTCGCCGATTTTTGAAATATCGGTTACGAGACCCGCGACCAGGCCAACTCCTGAAGCGACCTTCCGGAGGGAAAAGAAATGGGGAGAAGCACATACTTTAACGAAATTTTAAATTGATTTAATACTGTTGCACTTTTCGGGGAGATGGGCAAAAACCCCCTTTTTAAAATCTTCACCGTTTACTCTTCTTAATTGGCTTTGAATTTCTTCACCAAATGAAAGCCGTTGGCCGATAAATTCAAATACCTCTTCTTTTGTCATTTACGCTCCATAATTTTTCTTTCATGGCCACAATAACCAAAATGTTATTTAAATAGGTCATATAATAAAAAAATAGGTAATCAATTTTCACTTTAAAAGAAAGGAATTTGTCATGAATGCAAAAAAAGAGTTTGGTGAGTCTGTTGTTAATTCCCTGTTTTTAAACCCTGATAACATTAAATACGTATTTATCGTTATCGGAATATTTGCCGGTGCTTATGCCCTGGCTTTTATTACAAAGAAAATTAAGAATAGAAAAAAATTAAATGAAAAAGGCGAAGATTATATGATATAATTTCTGGCCCTGTTGTTTTGTTATGTGCAGCAGGGCTTTTATGTTAAAACATTACATTTCATACCATATACAGCCAGATCCAGTCTCCGGACACTGCCAAAACAACATGTAGTATAGGTTTTGCCATGATTTTCTGTTTTTTATGAGATTTGAATTTTGCCTTGTGGT
>JQIA01002123.1_pt1 | contig 10590 bp, 11 predicted proteins | sample 811431 | NCBI WGS metagenome assembly JQIA01 (sample SAMN02998118, study PRJNA258478) | marine sediment metagenome | biome: marine; feature: seafloor; material: sediment; isolation source: oil-polluted sediment collected from 3 locations (0.5 km, 0.7 km and 0.9 km)... | place: USA: Gulf of Mexico ... | reverse complement strand
TGATGGTAAAAGCCTAGATTTTTCAGGTAAGACGGCTGGGCCACAAGCTGATTTAATTATTCATCACAATAGCGCAATCAGCCAGTTTGTAAAAAAAGGGGACATCGGATTTGCCGAAAGCTACCGTGATGGCTTGTGGGATAGTACAGATTTAAGTTCTCTCTTTTTATTTGGGCTAAAAAATGAAGAAGCTCTGAATAGTTATATTTATGGAAATTTTTTAACGCAAATAATCTCTCGTTTTGCTTATTTACTTAATTTAAACACACTTAAAGGAAGTAAAAAAAACATTTACGCTCACTATGATTTAGGAAACGATTTTTATGAGCTATGGCTTGATCCAAGTATGACGTACTCCTCTGCGATTTTCAGTTCTGAATCAGAAGATTTAATATCTGCACAGTACAGAAAATATGACAGAATCCTGGAACGTCTTAATGGTTATGGAAGGTTATTGGAAATAGGCTGTGGTTGGGGAGGATTTGCTGAAAGAGCGGTAAAAAAAGGCAACTACGAAATCAAGGGTATAACAATTTCTCAGAAACAGCATGAGTACGCTACTAAGCGCTTGAATGGAACGGCAGTTATATCTATTGAAGATTATAGGCTTCAGCAGGGTAAATATGATCAGATTGTCTCAATAGAAATGTTTGAAGCAGTGGGTGAAAAATTTTGGCCTACTTACTTCTCCCAAATTAAATCTCTTCTTGCTAATAAAGGCAAGGCCATAATCCAAACAATTACTATCAAAGATCAATATTTTGATCGTTATCGCAAAAGCGGAGACCCTATTCGCACCTTCATTTTTCCTGGTGGGATGTTACCGTCCCCTGAACGTTTCATAAATTCCAGCAGTAAGGTAGGGCTTTGTGTGAGTGATCAATTCGCCTTTGGTAAGGATTACGCTTTAACTCTTACTTACTGGCTCCATTCTTTTGAACAAAAACTTCAGCAGGTAAAAGCTCTGGGTTTCGATGATAAATTTATTCGAATGTGGCGCTTTTACTTAACATATTGTATAGCTAGCTTCAAATCTGGACGCATAAATGTAATGCAAATGGAGTTACAGCATGCCACTTAGTTTTATGAAGATTTTATGGATTTTAAAGGAAACTTAACAAGCACCTTATGAAAGAAGAAAAAATAGCCTTCTCTTCTCTACTAAATTATGGATTACTTGCTATTCCTTTAGCTTTTGCCGGGTTCCCACTTTATGTACTTGCTCCTGATTTTTATGTAACAAAATACGCTATAAAACTCTCTACTCTTGGAATAGCACTTTTAGCATTACGTTTATTTGATGCTATACAAGATCCGCTTATAGGTATCATAAGTGACCGTTATCGTAGCTATACCATATTTATCATGTTCTTCTCTGCTATCATCCTAGTGTTAAGTATTTATAGCTTATTTAATTTAAGTGTTTTTTCTCCCCTTGTATGGTTTATCCTATGTATGAGTTGTGCAGTTACTGCTTACAGTATATTGACTATTAATCTGAATGCACTCGGAGCATTGTGGACAAAAGAAGGAAAGGAGCAGTCTACAATATCTGCGACCAGGGAAGGGTTTGGGTTAATTGGTTTGGTGCTAGCAGTATCACTTCCTAACCTATTAGCTAAGTTAGTTTCAAACGATCAGATATATCAATGGTTTGGTTTAACTTTGGCGATATTAATGGTACTAGCATTTTGGAAATTTTTTAGATGGTATAATTTTAATAACAAGAAATTGAATAAAAAAGTACAGTTTCCATTCTGGTACTCTATTAAAGCCTTTTCTTTAGATTCAAAAAAATTAGTTCTAATTTATATCCTTAGTATGGTTGCATCCAGTATTCCTGCTGTGCTCGTGATTTTTTTTGTTAGAGATTTCCTCAAAGCTGAAATATATTTAGGATTGTTTTTGCTCCTTTATTTTTTATCAGGAGTCTGTTTTATTCCGTTTTGGAATTTTATGAGTAAAAAATATGGAAAATACCAGAGCTGGTTCATTGCAATGTTGGTTGCAAGTTGCAGTTTTATTTGGTCTTTCTTATTAAAAGAGGGTGATCTATGGCAGTATATAGTCGTTTGTATTACTTCTGGTTCTGCACTAGGAGCTGATTTATTATTCCCTCCGGCCATACTTGCTGATCAGTTGCACACTGCAAAGGCAGAAGGGAGTGCATCTACATACTATGGAGTACTTACATTAACTTCTAAAGTTTCCCTTGCACTTGCTTCAGCCGTTTCATTTCCTATTCTTGAAAGTATCGGGTTTATTCCAGCCGGGAAGAATTCTGAAAATAGCCTTATGGGATTAAGTGTTTCCTATGCTTTGGTCCCTTGTGTTATTAAGATTGGTTCTGCTTTTCTTCTGTGGTACATTTTTATTAAATCTACTAAGGGAAAGTTTCATGAAAATAATTAAATTAATAACAATTTTTGGAGCACTTATTATCGCAGGGAGTATTTTTACTATGAATAATTTTGGGAATGATTCGATTGAATATTATAAAAAAACAAGTTCTCAAATGGATATTAAAGAATATTTTAATGGTCCAATTAAAGCTTGGGGTATCGTACAAGATTGGCGGGGGCGAGTGGTCAGAAGATTTGATGTTGAAATGGTAGGGGAATGGGAAGGGGATGTAGGAACCCTAACTGAGCATTTCAAATATTATGACGGGAAAAAACAAGAGCGTATTTGGACAATTAAAAAGCTAGCAGATGGTCAATATCAGGGCACTGCTGCAGACATTATCGGTAAGGCAGTAGGAAGTACAAAAGGTAGCGCAGCACGTTGGGATTATACCATGGATTTGCCTGTTGATAATACCACATACCGCATTCATTTTGATGACTGGATGTGGATTATGAATGACGGGATTCTTATTAATCGTTCTTATTTAAAAAAATTTGGGCTAACAGTAGCTGAATTAACCATTTTTATGCAAAAACAAAAATTGTGATAAAGAAACAAAATTATCAAGACAAAATTATTTGGATCATCGGAGCGAGTAGCGGGATAGGGGAGTCACTGGCAAAAGAGCTAGCATCTAGAGGTGCTGTTCTTGCTCTTTCAGCGCGACGCGCAGACGAATTAGAGAAACTCAAAAATACTTTAAAAGGTCTGCGCCATGAAATTTTTTCATTGGATGTCAGCGAATTAGGTGCAGTCATCAATATTGCCAAGGCTATTTATATAAAGTTCGGACGTATTGACAGCATAATATTTCTTGCGGCAGTTTACTCACCAATGAAATTAGATAATCTTGATCTACATGCTATACAACAAATGGTAGAAATAAATCTTTTAGGAGCGTTTCACGTAGTACATGCAGTGCTTCCTATTTTAAAAAACCAAGCCTATGGACAAATGGCTCTCTGTGGAAGTGTTGCAGGCTATATGGGGCTTCCGGGAGGACAACCTTATAGTGCTACAAAAGCTGGAATTATCAATCTTGCGGAAAGCCTTCGTGCAGAATTGCCAGAACCAATTGATATAAAATTGATTAGCCCAGGATTTGTCCGAACTGCTCTTACTGATAAAAATAATTTCTCTATGCCTATGATGATTTCTTCTGCCCAAGCTGCTGTTTTTATTGCTGATGGACTTTTAAAAAAAGTATTTGAAGTCCATTTTCCAAAGCGCTTTACATGGTGCCTAAAAGTACTGCAATTATTGCCATATAAATTATCATTAAAAATAACTCGTAAGCTTAATCAATAAGGAATTATAATATGACAACATTATTCACCCCTCTTCAACTTTTTGATATTACCCTACAAAATCGTATTTTCATGGCTCCGATGACAAGAATGCGCAGCAAGCAACCAGGTAATATTCCTTATGAACTAAATGCTGAATATTATGCTCAACGAGCAAGTGCAGGACTCATTATTTCTGAAGCTACGCAAATCAGTCAGCAAGGCCAGGGTTATCCTGGAACTCCAGGTATCCATTTTTCTGAACAAATAGAAGGTTGGAAACTTATAACAGATGCCGTTCACAGAAAAGGAGGAAAAATTTTTCTTCAATTGTAGCACGTAGGGCGTATATCACATTCCTCTCACCAAATAAATGGAGCTTTACCTGTGGGACCTTCTGCCATAAGACCTACAGGAAAAGTGATTACAGCGAATTGGAAACAAGTAGATTATGAAACACCACATGCTCTTGAGATTGAAGAAATACAAAGAATTATTCAAGACTATAAAATAGCAGCACAAAATGCTAAAAGTGCTGGTTTTGACGGTGTAGAAGTGCATAGCTCTAATGGTTATCTTTTGGATCAGTTTTTGCAAGATAGTGCCAATAAGCGGAATGACAGTTATGGTGGCTCAATCGAAAACCGTTCACGCTTCCTATTGGAAGTTGTAGATGCTGTTACTAATATTTGGGGAAAAGAGCGAGTTGGGGTGCGGCTTTCCCCTTATGGTACTTTTAATGATATGAGCGATAGTGATCCTATTAGACTTTTTACCTATGTTATTGGTAAACTTAGTGATTGTGGAATTGGGTATATCCATATGATTGAATCCCGTTCCACAAATGCAGGAGGCACTGATGTAGTCGAGCATAATGTGCCTTGTACTTCTAAAATATTTAAACCTTATTTTAAGGGAGTTTTTATTTCGGCTGGTGGTTATACACCTGATACGGCAAAACAAGTGGTGGAAAATGAAGAAGCTGAGGCAATTGCATTTGGACGGCTCTTTATTGCTAATCCAGATTTACCCGAACGTATCAAAGTTGGTAAATATCTTAATCCTTACAATCGAAACACATTCTATGGGGGATCTGCTAAAGGTTATACCGATTATCCCTTTCTTAATCATTAACACTTATCTAGGCAATTTTTATGTATGAACTGTGGGTAAGTATTTAATTTTAGTAACTGATCTAACGAAGGTTTATCATCACAGATTTGATAGCTAACAAGTCCTGCAAACAAGTGAGTGAAGTCGTTAACTGGCGACCTATGTTTATGATGTATTAATGTACCTAAGAGCTTGATGAACGAAAATATAGTTTCAATAAAAGATCTTTTCATTAGCATTATTTTGTCTGTTATGTCGATTAAGCAATTTTTCATTTTTTCTTGGTTTTGGTAATTAAGGTAACGTTTTGCTTAAATAATTCAGTTGATAATTTTTTAGAGATATAACCTTTATTGCCAATAAGTTTAGTAGATATATCTTTTACCAAACTCATAACGGGTGAGCGATCATCAATGTTAGCGCCAGTAATTTGGATTCTTAATATTTTACCTTGAGTATTAAATATAAAATGAAGTTTGAACCCAAAGAACCAACCTGTAGAGGTTTTGCCTTGTTTAGCTAATTCTTTAAAAATCTTATGACTTTTCTCTCGTAAATTATGACATACCGCCATCGGTGTAGCATCAATAACTAAAAACAAAGAATGGCGCGCCCTAAAGGATTCGAACCTCTGACCCACGGATTAGAAATCCGTTGCTCTATCCAGCTGAGCTAAGGGCGCCTGTAAAAAAAAGATACGAGTCTTATACCAGCAATTAATTAAAACTTCAAGCATTTATAATGGCAAATTAAGTCGGATTATCTAGGCTGAATAATTGCTTATTATCATCATAGGAAAATAGCTCAGCATACCTGCCAGCTACTATTATTGCTTTTAAAGCTGTGGAGGCTTCGCTAGCTGATAATTGGTCTTCCAGATGGGTTAAGAAACGGGATTTAGGAGCTTTGTTATCTGCTCTTCCATTTAAGACATTAACTATATATGACGCAAGGGGCACGTTTTTAAGTAGTTGATCGGCAAAGATTCGTTTCCGTTCTTCCAATTCTGTAGTGGCAAAAAGTTTTCCGGTTTTTGTTAATTTGATGTTACCCTCATTAACTGTTGCAAATTTAAGTATAGATAGAGCTTCGGAAATATGAATTACGTCAAATGTTTTAATCTGTAAAGCTTTAACGAGATCTGCTAGATCACCTGAGCCGTTATAAGGCGGTGCAGCAAGGGTTCCTGTTAGAGCCGCAAGTTGATTAGGAGAGGTATAGATCAGATTTTGAGTTATATCATGTTCGTGTATTTTCTTGGCTTTATCTTCAAAAATTTGTTTACCGGCTTCTGACATTTTAGTATAGATTTGGTCAACTAATTCTTGAAATTCCGGAGTATGAGCATGCCTTGGTCTGTTTAAATTAATTTTTAATTCAGAAACTACCCGTCCTGGATTTGAAGCTAAAATCAAAACCCGATCAGCCATCATCACTGCTTCCTCAATACTGTGCGTAACTATTATTACCGATTTTAGATTCGTTTTCTTAGCAACCCAAAGATCAAGAAAATCATTTTTTAAGGTATCTGAAGTAAGTATATCGAGAGCAGAAAACGGCTCATCCATAAGCATTACCTTTGGTTCTACTACTAAAGCCCTAGCAAATCCTACTCTTTGTTTCATACCGCCTGATAGTTCTCTTGGCATGGCTGATTCAAATCCATCAAGGCCTATTAAATCTATAGCTTCCAAAGCTTTTTTTCGCCGCTCTATCCTTGGGACATCCATAGCCTCTAAACCAAGCTCTACATTTTCAAGAACAGTAAGCCAGGGAAAAAGAGCAAAGCTCTGAAAAATCATACTAATGCCGAAAGTTTTATCGGTTGCTTCATGGTTATATTTTACTTTACCTCTACTCGGTTTTATTAATCCTGCAATAATCCTTAGCAGGGTCGATTTACCGCAACCGGATTTACCTAGTATTGCTAGTATTTCTCCTTCCTTAATATTAAAGCTGATCTGATCTAATATTTTTTGGATATTGCCATCAGGTTTTGTAAAACTTTGGGTAATTGATGAGAGTTCAATTAAATTATTATTCATAAATTCTGTACTTAAAACTATTAAAATTTATATTTTTTTGCGGAGTAATTATATAGCGGCTGCCAAAAAAAATGGTTAATTAATGCTATGCAGAGAGACATAACGCCTATTCCTAGAACTATTCGATGGAAATCTGCTTCTACGGTCATCTGCGTTATATAACTACCGATACCTTTTAACACTATTTTTTTATCTCCCCAGCTAACAACTTCTGCTACTATACTAGCATTCCAAGCCCCGCCGGAAGCCGTAATTGCTCCTGTTATAAAATAAGGTACAATTCCCGGTAACATAACTTTGCGCCACCAAAGCAATCCTTTAATATTAAAATTTTTAGACGCTTCTCTAAGCTCGGTAGGGAAAGAGGAACTTCCCGTAGTCACATTAAATAAAATATACCACTGCGCTCCTATAATCATTAAGGGGCTTAACCAAATATTAGGGTTAAGGTTGTATTTACTGATTATAATTACTGCCAGCGGAAAAAGTAAATTGGCAGGGAAAGCAGCAAGAAATTGAGTTATTGGCTGCATAACTGCTGCCAGCTTTGGATTTAAACCGATATATATACCAATTGGTACCCAAATTATAGAAGCAATAATTACTAATGTAAAAACCCGCAGCATAGTAATAAAAACTAGTTGCAGCACTTCGAGCAATTCACTTAATTTTATTTGGTGCTGTAAAAACCTAAATAAATAGTAACTTGTTAGAGCAAATATAACAAATAATACAAAATACCATAAATATTTAGGGTTCTTGCTATAGTTATAGCTTACAAACTCTTGGTTTTGTGCGAGGGTTTTGGTGTCACTTGAGTAGTTAAATAACGGAAAATATACTATAAATCTGAAAAAATAAATTATAGGCAGAAATAATTTATTTATCAAAAGGCTTCTAGTAAACAAGGTTAAAACCCACGACTTTGCAGAGTTGTTACTTCCGGTGGTTTCGTAACGAAATTTATCAGACCAGGCAACAAGAGTCCTTAATATTAGTTGGTCATAAATTATTATGACTAATATCATAGAAGTTACAGCATATATAATAGATGATACGTTTTCTTGCTCAAGAGCTAGCGATATGTACGACCCAATTCCAGGCAAAGTTATTTTATTGTTACCAACACTAATTACCTCTGCTGCTACCACAAAAAACCACCCACCGGACATTGATACTACAATGTTTCCGATTAAACCTGGTATACCAAAAGGCAACTCCACTCGCCAGAATCTTTGCCATTTTGACATTTTAAATATAGAGCTTGCTTCTATTAATTCTTTGGGAACGGTTTTTAAGGATTGATAAAAGCTGAAAGTAAGATTCCATGCTTGGGATGTAAAAATTGCAAAAATAGCGGCGCATTCAGCTCCCATAATACTATTAGGGAATAATAGCAAGAATCCCGTAACGGTAAATGAAATATAACCAAGAATCGGAACTGATTGTAAAATATCAAGCAAAGGTATTAAAATTTCTTCTGCATAACTATTTTTGGCAGCAATAGTGGCATATAATAAAGAAAAAATTAAAGAGAAAACCAAAGCAATAAACATCCTAAGGGTAGTACGCAAGGAATATTCAAATAAATTTACCGGATCTAAAGAAATTTGTTCTGATTTTAATATGCTAACTGGGGCAGTCATTTCCGTAAATCCTACCCCAATTAAAGCAAGGCCGGCAGTTATTAACAAAAAAGCTAAAATGTTGAATGATAGGTTTTTTGTTCTATTTTTAGAAGTTTTGTGATGCTCCTTAGCATTAAAACGAGCCGGTAGGTAAGTTAATCTCATAACTGGTCAACTTGGTTTTTTATTCTTAAAAAATAATGAAGTAAAATTTTTCAAGATGATAGAAAATTAGAGAAAATTTATAAGATTTATCAATTAATGACACGTTTTTACAATAGGATTATTTACTTTTTTATTTAAATTAAAATTATTTTAGGAGTAGCCACTTATCTTCCTCATAATCAAATTTTAATAAATAGATATTACCGTCCCTGCATTTAGCTACGTAACTTTCGGTTTCGCTAGTGTATATATGGCCTTCCATAATTTTATCACAAACCGCTCCCTTATTTTTAAGGAATTGCATGAAACCTAGTTTCTCAAGCTGGTAAACGTAATTTTTGGTATACATAAGGTGCTTTAGCAGTTCTGGTTTAATATTTTTATTGTTTAGTTTTAATAGACATTTGCTTTTTTCCCGTGACGCCAAGGCATAACATTGCAGGTAATCAAGGCGGGTTTGGACAGCTGTAGATTCTGCATCGTTAATTGCCTGTTATTTTTGTGCATCCCATTTGTCTGTTTCACCTTTTCCACAGGAAGATAGAATGCCGGAAGAAAGGATTATTGATAGGGTAGTGATTTGGATTTTTTTCATAATGATAACTCCTTTAAACTTAAAAAATGAAATTAAGTTTGACCACCAGAAGAACTTGGTTATTGGTGATCGGGGAGCTGAAAAAACTGTCCAGTAGTGCAGCCATAATGGTTTTTAAATGTAGAAAAACTACGTTCTGAACATGACCATTATCACCCCGATCTAAAGATACAAGGATAAGTTACGGTGCAGGCTAAACTACACCGCCACCGGAAAGAGGTTTTTAGACCCCGGAAAGGTTTCACCCATTCCGAGAGCGATTCTAATTAAATTTATTTTAGTGGTCAAATGAAAAACCCAAGGTTGTTTTATATCCCCATCAGTAATTAGTGCTAATCGATTTTTCTGTTACTTATGTTTCTAGCAAAAAAATCATAAGGAAATATAATATGCTTGGATCATTTTTTTCTGCTATCGGAGGTAGTATCGGTAAATATATTGGCGGCGGAATATTATCGTCAATAGGGAGGTACGCAGGGAAGTATATCGGTGATTTTTTAGAAAGGAAGTGGTTTTATAAAAAAGAAGTTTTTCAAAAATATGCAAACCTTAAGGAGAGTTTTGCTCTTTCGACAACTACTTTAGGATCACCGATACCTTTGATATTCGGTAAAACTAGAGTTTTTGGCAAAATTATCTGGGTTGATGAAATAAAGAATGTGGCAAAAACCAGTTCAACTTCAAGATATTTCGGACAACCAAGATTTTTTAGGCTACCTAAGCAGGCTAAATCCACAACTGATTATACTGAATATGAATATTTTCTATCTTTTACCGTTGCTATTTGCCAAGGGGAAATCAGAGAGATTACCAAAGTATGGAACGGCAACAAAATTATAGATATTAGCCATTATAAATTTCGGCTCTATAAAGGGTCGCAAAGTCAAATGCCGGATCCGTATATACAAGCTAAAATGAACGGTCAAGCTCCGGCTTTCCGAGATCTTGCCTATATTGTATTTGAGGATTTGCCGCTGGCAGATTTCGATGATGTTATCCCTAATTTATCATTTGAAGTTACCAGAAAAGCTAACGTTCCTAGCACTTATACAGTTGAAGATATGGTAAAGTCGATTGTGATGATTCCAGGTTCCGGAGAGTATGTTTATGATACTGTTGTCCAGAAAAAACAAATAATTGCGCAGAACGGTTCTGTTAAGTGTGAAAAACTAATTAATTCACATAACCTTTACAATATAGCCAATTCCATTCATAGCTTAAATCAACTCAAAAATACTTGTGAAAATCTAGAATGGGTAGCGCCGGTTGTTTGCTGGTTTGGAAATAGCCTCGATTTATCAGAATGCTTAATTAGACCTGCAGTTGAATTTAAAGATCCATTAACTAGATCA
>JQIA01002129.1_pt1 | contig 10600 bp, 12 predicted proteins | sample 811431 | NCBI WGS metagenome assembly JQIA01 (sample SAMN02998118, study PRJNA258478) | marine sediment metagenome | biome: marine; feature: seafloor; material: sediment; isolation source: oil-polluted sediment collected from 3 locations (0.5 km, 0.7 km and 0.9 km)... | place: USA: Gulf of Mexico ... | reverse complement strand
AATAAATTATTGGATTTTTTATTTGCTAATCTATGGAAGCCTAAGCTATATGTATAACAAATTATAAAAAAACTAGGAGCTTATAAATCAAGCTGCGCCTAATATGGGTATATAAAACTTAGCCAAAATAAGCAAGGGGAGTTTGTCTAATTATATGTTAATACTTGAATTTACAATGATGTATAACCAAAAAACCGTAATTTTGGCTTCCTATTTATCTATGAAATGAAAAAAATAATATTTACCCTTTTTATCGGTCTATTCTTTTTAGCTTGTAACAGCGACGACGATCAATCTAATAACAATAACAATCCTTATTTAACTTCTCCTGTTGTTAATCTAAATCTAAATTTAAACCTTCCAGAATACAATGCCTTAAAATTCCCTGGAAATAGTATTGTTATTACCAATCAAGGTATTAAGGGTATAGTGGTTTATAATGTGAACAATAGCTTATATACCGCTTTCGAGATTAGTGACCCCAACCACAGCCCTAGTTCTTGTTCTAGAATGGCGGTAGAAGGAATTGTCGCTACTTGTCCATGTGATGATGAAAATAAGTACGATATTGTTACAGGACAACATCAAGACGATCAGTCTCGTTACCCAATGCAACAATATCGCACCGAAAGATCAGGGGATGTTATTTACGTTACTAATTAAAACCTAACGGTTAACCCCAATAAAAAGTTTATCTCTGCTTGAGGATAATAACCAGTACCTTCTATGGTTGTTGTACTATTTGGATCCGTCCAAGTATCATCATAGGTATAATAATAACCATTGGAAACATATTCTTCATTAAATATATTATTAACCAAGCCTGCAAATACTATTTCCTGAACAAAAGGAACATTTTCTAGCGTATAAACAATATTGAAATCATTTACAAAGTAAGCATCTAACTTAGAAGCATCACTGTCTACATTCCCCATATATTGCTCCCCTACATATTTAGACAATAGTGCTAATTGAAGGTTTTTTACAGGCTCATAATTAATTATATTCCCAACTACTACACTTGGTGAATAAGAAATATTAGTGGTTCCAAAATTAACCAGCTCCCCATCTTTTGGAGCAACAAAATCTTTGTTCTTATTGGAGCTTAAGGCAAAATTAGGCAGAATACTTAAATTCTTTAAAATCGAAAATTCTGCATCTACTTCAATCCCTAATCGATAACTTTTTCCACTAGTGGTTCTTTTTGGTGATCCCGTATCGTCAATTTCTCCTGTTAAAACCATTTGATCATTATAATTCATAAAAAAGAGATTGGAATTTATCTTGGTTTTCACTGTTGAAAATCTCCAACCCAACTCGTAATCGTCTAGTTTTTCAGGTTCGGTAATACCATCTTCAAAATCACCTCTTCTAGGCTCTCTGTTTGCTTTTCCATAAGAAGTATATAATTGGTTTTTTGGATTCACTTTAAAAGTAAGCCCAGCCTTTGGGTTAAAAAAGCTATAATTTTCATCAACCTCTAAAGGAACTCTATCTGAAGTCACCCCAGTAGTTTTGTAATCTATAAATCGTTCTTGTAAATCTCCATATACAGACCATTGGTCATTGACCTTATAGGTTGCTTTAGCGAAAACTGTAAATTCATTTTTCTTTCCATTACCATCATAATAACGATCCCGAATTTCAGATCCTCCTGCATTTTGTGCCCAGATTACCTCACCAAAATGATCTCCATCATAATGACTATAAAAAGCTCCTGCAGTAACATCTAATGCATCGTTTTTATAATTAACGGTTGCATTGGCGACATAAAAATCATTATCCAACCAACGACGACGAATTAAATCGGTAGTATTAATTACTTCTCCACCGATTTCAATAGGCTCAAAATCGTAAAATTCAAAATCCTGATCTTCTTTATATTGTTCGTAATAACCTCTTCCATAAGTATAATTTAAACCAAGGTTGGTAGACCAATTATTAGAATATTTCTGGTTCCAATGCAATTGATAATGATCTTGCGAATAATTATCCACCTCATTATCGTAAAAATGCACATTTCCTTCTTCATCGGTGTACATCCCAGCAGGATTAAATTTCCTATCGTTTTCTAATGTCTCTCCATCAATTCCATACCAAGCTTGGTAGGTTATTTCCTTACCTCCAAAAACCAAGGCTTTAATCAAGGTATTATCATCTACATAAGCACCTTGTAAAAAATAGGATTTCAAGTCTGAACTTGCTCTATCCACATACCCATCGGAAGTGATTTTTGACAGCCTCCCAGAAATCTCGATATGTTCATTTAATAAGCCTGTGCCAAATTTTACATTGTACTTTTGGGTATTATACGAACCAAAAGAGGTGTTAATTTCTCCATAGGCCTCTTTAGAAAAAGCATCGGTTAAAATATTCAAACTCGCACCAAAAGCTCCAGAGCCATTGGTGGATGTCCCAACACCTCGTTGCAATTGGAGATTCTCTACAGAAGAAGCAAAATCGGGCATATTTACCCAATATGTACCCTGACTTTCTGAATCATTATAAGGGATTCCATTAATGGTAATATTTACTCGTGCGGCATCACTACCTCTCACTCTAATACCGGTATAACCTACCCCTGCACCAGCATCTGTAGTGGTTACTACCGAAGGTAAATAATTTAATAATACAGGAATATCCTGACCTAAATTTCTTTTTTTAATTTCTTCTTTGTCGACATTAGAATGCGTAATTGGAGAATCTGCATCTACTCTAATAGATTTAACAAGTACCTCATCTAAAATTTGTACAGTGGTGGTGTCGATTACGACTTCTTGAGCATTAAGGTTTAAAAATAGTAAACCTAAAAAAGCGGAAATAATTAATTTTTTCATTTTAATAAAACGATGTTTCAATAAAATAAAAGGGGTAATTATTTATTATTAATTTAAAATTGTTTGTGCAAGGAAATATTCCTCTATGTTTTCCTAAACAGCATTACCTGTTCTAGGTTCTATGGGTATAATCTCAGCTTCTGGAATTACGATTTTATAAAAAACCTACATTCTTTAGGCACCCCTTTGAGATGGCACAAAGATAAATAATTAATCAATTTTAGGAGGTTTCCTATTTAATTTTTTTAAGGCTTTATTCTTTTTAGTACTAATTCGTTTTTCTATTGCCCGTCTAGAGGGTTTTGTTTTTTTTCGAGGCTTTCTTTTTTTTAAGCTTTCTGCCAATAATTCTATTAGTCGATCTATTACAATCCCTTTATTTCTGTGCTGACTTCTAGTTTCTCCACAAGAAAGTTGGAGAATCCCTTCGGAAGATATTTTAGTTTTTAATTTTCTTAATAAGATTTCTTTCTCCTCCTTAGAAAAAGCAAGAGAATCTGTAATTCCTAAACTAACTTCAATTTTTGTTGCGGTTTTATTCACATGCTGTCCACCTGGGCCACTACTACGTACTGCCTTAAATTTTAGCTCAGTGAGTACAACATCTATTTTCATTATGCATTAGGACGGTGTTCCTTGTTTAATAAATCGATTACTGTTTTCACAGGGTTAAATGTTTGTAATGGCACTTCAACAAAAGCCGTATTCCAACCAGACATAGCTCCATTCCATAATCCAGGAAGTTCTAAAGCTTTTAGCGATTTTCCATCTTGAGATTTTTCAGAAATAATTCCAGCTTTAGGATCTACGTATTTTGTTAAGTCATACTTTTCCCCCTTATAATTCCTTAATCCACAAACAATATCTACGGGATTAAAATGGGTAGCTTCACTTATCATTGCATCTAGACGAGAGTCATTAGGGTTTATTTGAGCCATTTCTACAATTTGCAAAGAGATCTCTCCTAACTCATTTTTAACCCAAAAAGGACCACCACCAGGAGCTCCTGTATTTTTCACCACACCACATACACGGATTGGCCTATCTAAGATTATCGCAATTAAATTTAGATCACTTGGGGTTTCTTTAATATTTAATTCATTCCAAAGAAAAGATTTTATTTCGTTTATTTTTTCTGGAGAAACCTCCTCCTTTAAAACCTCTTTTAAATATAGAAAAGCTTTTTCTTGAATCCAAAGTAATTTTCCCGCCAATACTTTTTTGTAATATGCAATTTCTTCTACATACTCTTCTGCAGCTACATTATCGATATTTTTTATAAATATAATATCGGCATCTACCTCATTTAGATTTTCTACTAATGCTCCATGACCAGAAGGACGAAATACCAAATTACCTTCCACATCTCTAAACAAGGTATTGTCTGTATTTACAGCAATGGTGTCTGTTCCTTTTTTCTGAAAGGAATAAGAGATATGAAATTCCGTTTTTGTTTTTTTAGAAACTCTATTTTTTACAGACTCAAATTCCTCCTTAAAAAAGGGCACATGTTTTTCTGAAAAAGTAAAATGCAAATAAACATTATCATTCACCGAAGCATAAAAAGCAGTTTCATATAAATGTTCTTCAAAGGCAGTAGTTGCATATTTATTATACTTATGGAAAGGGATTAATCCCTTTGGCATATTGGAATAATTTAGTCCGCTTTCTTCCAACATTGTTTTCACGAATAAATGGGCTCGCAATCCTTTGGTACCATGTTTAAAATCTGGGTAATCCTCTCTTATTTTTTTTCTAACAGCACTTAAAAAGGCAAAGTCTTTAATAGAATCCACAAATATGGAAAAGTCCTTATACTGTCCATTCTTTAAAAAGGAATTTAGCTTTTCCTTTTCTGGATCATAATTTTCTATAAATTCGAAAAGAAACTTAAACATTCTAGTGGCAGCTCCAGAAGCAGGAATAAACTTTACAATATCTATTTTATCTTTTTTACCCTCATAAAAATCAATCAATTTCTGTTGATTCTCTTGAGAAATTGCTTCAATACCATTCCCAACAGAGGCAGCTGTTACTATTTCTACAAAGGGAATTCCATTAGAAAAAGACTCTATTTGCCTATATACTTTTTCTATAGTAAGCCCATGATCTTTTAATTGCTGAATGTCTTTCTTTGTTAAATTCAAGGTTTTGCTTTTAATAGTCTGTCAATATGTTTTACCGCTTCTTCTAATCGCTCTGTTTTATTTCCTTTTAACAAAACATAAGGTCTATTATATTTTATTAATGTGGCTTCAAATGCCTTAAACATTTCTTTTCTTTCATTGGGCTTATCTCTTAAATCGTCGTCTTCCCAAGGCGAATCAATATAGGTTAAAAAATACAAATCGTAAGTATTCTCCAAAGCATATTTTTCTAATAAGGAGTCACAAGACCCTTCATAATATTCCTCAGAGTACACTTTGGTCTCCAATAAATCTGTGTCACAAATTAAAACCGTATCTGTTTTTTGTGCCGATTCATTTTCAAGCTTCATTTGTCCAATAGCTATAGGCAAAAGATCGGATTGTTCACAGGTTTTTCGTTCATCGTTCCATTTTCGTTGTAAATATGCTCTTGCATATTCTGGAACCCAAATCGAATTATAATACCTAGCTAACTGTTTCGCTAAGGTTGTTTTCCCTGTAGATTCAGGACCAAATAAGGTTACTTTTAAGCAGTTTGCTTTTGCTTGTTTAAGATTTTTTTCCATTCTAGATATCCTAAAATTGCTAATATTAAAAAGATAATAAATTGTATTCCTGTAAACCCTAATCCTTTGATAAAGTACAAGGGTATTGAAATGATATTTCCTGCAATCCAGAGCAACCAATGCTCTATTTTTTTATTTGCCATTAACCACATTGCTGCAAAAAACACCCCTGTTGTAAACGTATCAAAATAATCTGTCATTCTATCAAATCGATTAAAATACAAATACACTAAAATCACAAAAACTGCAGTGCTTACAAATATCCCTAAAGCTTTTAAACTGTCTTTTTTATTTAATGTTGTAATCTCTAGGTGATGACCCTGTACCATTTTTGACCACATATACCAGCCATAAATACTCATTAGAGTATAGTAAATATTGATAATTAAATCTCCGTATAAGGTAAAATTAAAACAGATATACACATATATCGCAGTACTTACAATTCCTGCTGGGAATACCCATATACTTTCTTTCTTGGCAAACCACACACTAGCAACACCAAAAACAGCTGCTAAAACTTCTAAAATAATATTAGCCGATGTAGCTGTTTTATAGGGTTCAAGAAAAAAATCAAAAATAGATTCCATAGTTTAATTATTTTCAAAAAAAGTTCCCATTACCACCAAATCTGCACCAGCATCATAGGCTTCTTTTTTTTGTATTTCGTTTTTAATTCCTCCGCCAACAAATAACGGAATATTAATCGCTTCCTTTACAGCACTTATTATTTCTGTATTCACTGGTTTTTTTGCGCCAGATCCCGCTTCTAAATAAATTAATTTCATTCCTAAAAATTCTCCTGCTAAAGCAGTATCCACAATCGCTTGAATATCTTGCTGAGGCATAGGTCTAGTTTTACTTACTCTTTCTACAGCCGACTCATTTCCACCTTCAATTAATATATACCCTGTTGCTAAAATCTCTAAACTTGAATTTCTGAGTTTAGAAACAGAGCTTACTTGTTGCCCAATTAAATACTCAGGATTTCTTCCAGAAATAAGAGACAAAAATAAAATACCATCTGCTTTTTGAGTGATTTGTGATTCGTCTCCTGGAAAAATAAAAATAGGCAAGGAACAGTACTTTTTTAATGCGATTACTGTAGCTTCCGTCTTATCCTTTTCAACAGAACTGCCTCCTACAAATAAATGAGTCGTTTGAGATGGTAATTTATTTAAAAAATATTCTGCTTTATAGTTATTGAAAACATCTGGATCGATTAGGATTGCTAATAGTTTTTCCTTTTTAGAAATTGAGGTCTTTAAAGAATGAATGAATTTATTTTTAACCATTCTTCTTTCTGTCATTAAGCAATGCATATGCGCAAGTAAATCCTTCAAACTCTAAAAAAGAAATATTATACCCTTCTATTTTATCTTCAAAATCCACATTTGCAGTGGTCACGTTTTGGTACAAACTAAAATCTGCTACATTAATATGATTTAGAAATGTCAATCCTACCCTATTAAAACTTTTGTATAGTGATTCCTTTGCACACCAAACAATAGTTAGCTTTCTAACAATTACATCTTTGTGAATTAAATTTTGATAATCCTCAAATTTGGTGAACTTATGAGCTATTCTTACTATTTTTTCGCGTTTTTTCTCCACATCTATTCCCACTTCTATATCACTAATAATGATTGCTGAAAAATTAAAAGAATGCGTTATCGAAATATGCTTCCCGTCCTTTAAGTGGGGTTTTCCATTTTCATCATAAAACAAATCGTGATCACTATATCCTTCCGAAGCTAATAAATGACGAATACTTATAAATCCTCTTCGATGTAATTCGCTTCTCATTCCAGCTACCCTACTTTCACTTCTTTCTGTAAATACAATATCTTCAGACAGTGTTTTAAAAGATTCTTCAATCTTCCAAATGAGCACTTTAGTTGTAGAATTTACTGTTATAGTTTTGTAAAGAGGCATAAAATATTAAAGTATATTACTTACTTTTGCAATTCGAAAAAACCGAAGGTAAATTCAGTATTAATAATAATATTCCTGCCTTTGCAGGAACGAAACAAAGATAATAATTATGTCAACTAAAACGAAAGCTTACACAGCCTTTAAAGTAAAAGATATTTCCCTATCCGATTGGGGACGAAAAGAAATAGAACTTGCCGAAGCAGAAATGCCAGGACTAATGTCTTTACGTGAAGAGTATAAAGACGAACAACCTTTAAAAGGTGCTCGTATTGCTGGTTGTTTGCATATGACTATTCAAACTGCTGTATTAATTGAAACTTTACAAGCACTTGGCGCTGAAGTAACTTGGAGTTCTTGTAATATATTTTCAACACAAGACCAAGCTGCTGCTGCAATTGCTGCTACAGGAACATCCGTTTACGCATGGAAAGATATGACCGAAGAAGAATTTGATTGGTGTATAGAACAAACCTTATTTTTTGGCGAAGATAGACAACCACTTAACATGATTCTTGATGATGGTGGAGATTTAACCAATATGGTTTTAGACCGTTTTCCTGAACTAGCAGATGGCATTAATGGATTAAGTGAAGAAACTACAACTGGTGTTCATAGACTATACGAACGTGTGAAAAATGGAACTTTACCAATGCCAGCAATTAATGTAAACGATTCGGTTACTAAATCTAAATTCGACAATAAATACGGATGTCGCGAAAGTGCTGTTGATGCTATTCGTCGTGCTACAGATATGATGTTAGCTGGTAAACGTGTAGTAGTTTGCGGGTATGGTGATGTTGGTAAAGGTACTGCTGCTTCTTTTAGTGGTGCAGGAAGTATTGTAACGGTTACCGAAATTGATCCTATATGTGCTTTACAAGCTGCAATGGACGGTTTTGAAGTAAAAAAATTAGAAACGGTTATAGCTAATGCTGATATAGTAATTACTACAACTGGAAATAAAGACATTATTCAAGGGCGTCATTTTGAAGCCATGAAAGACAAGATTATTGTTTGTAATATTGGACACTTTGATAATGAAATTGATATGGCATGGTTAAATGAAAATCATGGGAATACTAAAGATACAATTAAGCCACAAGTAGACAAATATACTATTGATGGCAAAGACATTATTATTCTTGCTGAAGGCCGTTTGGTAAACCTAGGTTGTGCAACTGGTCATCCAAGTTTTGTAATGAGCAACTCGTTCACCAACCAAACATTAGCACAAATAGAACTTTGGACTAACAAAGATTCTTACGAAAACGAGGTGTATATGTTACCTAAATCTTTAGACGAAAAAGTAGCAAAATTACATTTGGCAAAAATAGGTGTAGAACTAACTGAATTACGCGAAGACCAAGCAAGTTATATTGGTGTAACAGTTGATGGCCCTTATAAGCCTGAACATTATAGATACTAATAAAGGGGCTTCGACAAGCTCAGCCACCTATATTAGATATTAGAACGGGCTATGCCCTTTTAGATAATTAGAACCCTTACTTTAATAAGTGAGGGTTTTTTATTTTATAATTTCTGCTTCCTAAACATATAACTCATCCAAACGGGTTCGCTTTCTTCAGTAACCGCTTTTCTATCTACAAACTCCCAATTATTAGTATTCATATAATTAAGCAAATCTGAAGTTGCTTTAATACCTTCCATTTCCTTAATAGTAATTGTTTTTCCAACCAATGAATTTAGATCTTCTACTTTTACCCTTTTTATTTTTCCGCTATTATTCATTTTCTGAATAACAATCACTTCTAAATAATCGTACTTGGTAATTTCTTGGGACATTCCTTTTACTCCAGCAATCAAAAATAGCATTAGGAACAAAAGGCCAATTGGAAATTTTTTCATCATCAATTATTTTAAAAATAGTTACTTTACAATAATAAGGTTTAATTATAAAACAAAAAAAACCTCCAACTATAAATAGTTGAAGGTTTTATATATGATTAAAAAATCTAGTTTCTTAAGCCTCGAAAGGTACGATAGAAACGTATGATTTGTTATCTCTCTTTTTAGTGAATTTTACCAAACCGTCCACTTTTGCGTGTAGGGTATGATCTTTTCCACCATATACATTTTGTCCAGGGAAATGAGTATTTCCTCTTTGTCTTAAAATGATATTTCCAGCAATAGCAGCTTGACCACCAAAAATCTTAACACCTAAACGTTTTGATTCTGACTCTCTACCATTCTTCGAACTACCAACTCCTTTTTTATGTGCCATTTTATATAATTTTTATATTAAATTAACTTAATGCAGCAATTAAATCGGCTTTCTTCATAGAAGTGTAACCAGTAATTCCTTTTTCTTTAGCCATTGCTTTTAAATCAGCAACTGTCATAGAACTAATATCTGTAGATACAGTTTCTTTTTTAGCTTCCTCTTTTTTAGGAGCAGCTTTTTCAGCCTTCGTTGGAGCAGCTTTTTTAGATCCACTAGCAACAATACTTTCAATTACTATTTCAGTAAGTGCTTGTCTATGACCATTCTTTACTCTGTATCCTTTTCTTCTTTTCTTTTTGAATACAATAACTTTGTCACCTTTAAGGTGCTTAATGACTTTTGCTCCTACTTGAGCTCCATCGATAGCCGGGGCGCCAACAGTAACTTTGTTTCCATCGCTTAACATTAGTACATTATCGAAAGAAACTTTTTTTCCTTCTTCTGTAGCTAAACGGTGTACAAAGACTTTTTGATCTTTTGCAACTTTAAATTGCTGCCCTGCTATTTCTACAATTGCGAACATAGCGTTTCGTTTAATTAATTTAGTTTATTTATTTAATCCCTTTTACCTTAGGGCAAAAGCGGGTGCAAATATAGGGTATATTACTTAATTTACAAACGGTTCTATAAAAAATCAATTATAGTTAATTAGTAGACCTTTTATTTTTAAAATTACACCTTATTAATATATACAATAAACCTCTAATTTAATTGAAGAAGGTGCATATCACTTACTCGTTGAGTATTTATTTTGCCCCTAAACACTTTTAAGATTCTGACTAAGTGCAAGTTAGTATTCCTTACACTTTTATTAATATTTATTTAACAAATAAAAAGATACAAAAGAGGTTACACATTCGTTTTTAGGGAGAC
>JQIA01002128.1_pt1 | contig 10601 bp, 10 predicted proteins | sample 811431 | NCBI WGS metagenome assembly JQIA01 (sample SAMN02998118, study PRJNA258478) | marine sediment metagenome | biome: marine; feature: seafloor; material: sediment; isolation source: oil-polluted sediment collected from 3 locations (0.5 km, 0.7 km and 0.9 km)... | place: USA: Gulf of Mexico ... | reverse complement strand
AAAGTATATCCCACCGTATCGGGAATGTTAATCGTGGTTGCTCCAGCGGAAATCGCAGTTTCTATTGATTTATATAGGAAATCCCGCTCGGTGCGAGTTGCATCTTCTGCCGACCATTCCACATCATCAGTGTAATTTCTCGCATGTGCTACGGTTTTGGTAATAACCTCCAATACCTGCTCAGGCGTTAGTTTCAGCTTGTATTCCATATGCACGGGGCTTGTGGATATAAATGTATGAATCCGCCCGCGTTTTGCAGGTTTAATCGCCTCCGCCGCCGCGTCAATATCCCCTATATTACAACGAGCTAACGAACAAACTACGGAATTTTTCACCAGCTCGGAGATTTTTTTAATGGTTGATAGTTCACCCTTGGATGAAATGGCGAATCCCGCCTCCATAACGAAATTATCGCCTGTTGGTAGCTCATCCAACGCCTCGGCAATAACTAATTTCTCCGCTTCCGTCATGGAAGCTCCCGCTGCTTGCTCACCATCTCTTAAGGTGGTGTCAAAAATTATAATATCGTTCTGTTTCATTTTTGCATTATATTTATTTCTTATATAAGAAGTATATGATAATTAGGGTGTATGTCAAAATCAGAATTTATAAATATTTTATCGGAAAGGGGCTTTATCCATCAATGCACGGATTTGGATGCATTGGATAACCTATTGAGTCAAAAAGCAATTACGGCGTATATTGGCTTTGATTGCACGGCGAAATCCTTTCATGTTGGAAGTTTAGTGCCGATTATGTTGCTCTATTGGTTGCAACAAACGGGGCATAAACCGATTGTGCTGATGGGTGGTGGAACTACTAAGGTGGGCGATCCGTCTGGTAAAGATGAATCACGGCAGATGCTTACGGATGAGGGAATTTCGGAGAATATCGCGAGTTTGAAGACGATTTTCGCCAAGTTTTTATCGTTTGGTGATGGTGCGACCAGTGCGACTGGTGCGACCGATGCGGTTATGGTGAATAACGATGATTGGCTTAACACTTTGGAATATATTGAATTTTTACGAGATTTCGGACGGCATTTTTCCATCAATCGCATGCTGTCATTTGATAGTGTGAAATTACGGCTGGAGCGGGAGCAACCTTTATCCTTCCTAGAATTCAACTATATGATACTACAAGCATATGATTTTTATGAATTAAATAAGGAATACGATTGTAAATTGCAGTTGGGTGGTTCTGACCAATGGGGAAATATTGTAAATGGTGTGGATCTAACCCGTCGGGTGGCGGGAAAAGGGGTTTTCGGGCTGACTTCTCCTTTAATTACAACCGCTTCTGGTGCAAAAATGGGAAAAACCGCGGATGGTGCTGTTTGGCTAAACGAGGATATGCTTTCCTCCTACGATTACTGGCAATTTTGGCGAAATACGGATGATAAAGATGTCGGGCGATTTTTGCGATTATTTACTACATTGCCGATTGCGGAGATTGAAAAACTTGAGGCATTACAAGGTGTTGAGCTTAACGAAGCTAAGAAAGTTTTGGCTGATGAGGCAACGAAAATGTGTCATGGAGAGGAGGCATCTAAGCAGGCTCGCAAAACCGCCGAGGAAACTTTTGAAAAGGGTGAATTGGGTGAGGATTTACCTACTGTTGAAATTTCCGCTAGCGAGTTGGAAGCGGGAATTCCGATGGTGAAACTTCTGACTGTAACTGGGTTGTGCAGCAGTGGTGGAGAAGCAAAACGGCTTATCCGTGGTGGTGGTGCGAAAATAAATGATGTTAAAATTTCGGATGAAAAAGCCGTTATCAATGCGTCGTATTTACAAGATGGCATGATGAAAATCTCTGCTGGTAAGAAAAAACATGCAAAGATTATTGTGAAATAAAAACTCCGTCATTGCGAACGGAGCGGAGCTAGTGTGGCAATCCAGTTTTATATCAACATTCTGGATTGCTTCGCCTGTGGCTCGCAATGACGGAGTTTTGTAAACTAATACCCACTCACTTCAAAACTTTCTTCAGCTTCATCAATCACGGTAAATCCATCAGGTGTCACCTCCAGCACCGCCAATTTCCGTTCAACTATACCATTGCGATTAAATCTAAATAGCCCATCAGCAGGGCCATTAAATCCAGCTGGATTCGTCAATGCATCCATTGAAAATTCATTGGAAAAAGATAACACAACCGCTAGAGCCATCGCGTCATAAGCCAAGCTAGCCAACCTTTGAGGCTTATATTGGAATTGCTTTTCAAAATGCCCGAAGAACATTTCTTTTCTATCAGGAGGAGATGTCGCGAACCAAGCTCCATGTAGAACATCCGCTTTTAAAATCTGCGGATTATCCCACTGTCCAGAGCCTATAAGCTGCACTTCTTCACCATTAAAGTTGTAATATTTCAATAACTTAGCAATGTCCATCAGCTTCACTCCACCCTCTGGAATTAACAATGCATCAAATGGTTTTTCCTCTTCCTCAAGCTCTTCTGTAGCGTCATCGCCATCAGCATTTTCATCAACTTCTTCAGTGAAACTTTTTCTATATTTTTTCTCATCAAAATCAAGTAACCCCCTGATTGGGCGGGCATATCGTGATTTATCATGCGTATATGAAACCTGTTTTTTCACGCTAGCAACACCATTTTCACCTTCCTGATTGCTTTCATCCACAGCCTTTCTAAGTGAATTTTTAACCACTTCTCCGTATGCATCGTTTGGAGTAAGGGATGCAAAATTCATTTGTCCACGTGATGTAGAATATTCCACAACACGTTTTATTTGCTCTTCAGGTTGGAATCCCATAACGAAAACACCGTCTCCAGCAACGCTTTTATTATTGGAAAATGTCACCATTTGTACGCCTCGCTCCCGTGCAAGCGGAGCTACTGCCGTTACTGAACTACTATATAAAGGTCCCAGAATTATATCTACGCCTTCCCCGAGTGCTTCCCTCGCAGCATTTTCCGCACCATCCATAGTGCCTTTTGTGTCCTTCGGAAGGATGATAATCTGCACACTTCGGGCATCGCTAGGTGAAATATTTGCGTATTGATCCCAAAGTGCTAGGGTCGCCGCATCCTGCATAGATTGCCCCAAAGCGGATGCATTACCAGAAAGCGGTAAAAGCAGTCCTACCTTAACAATACGTTTCATAAAGCGATTGTTTTCTGGGGAATTAAGAGGGACATTTCGTCCTTCACCTGTGTAATATCCATCTTCGAAGCCGTCTCCCAATTGCCATGCACCAGAGTCGGGTTTATTTCCTTGATTAAGCATGTCCCCGCAACTTGCAAGAACAAAAACGGATATTACGATTGTTAAAAGTTTTTTCATGATTTATAATATTTAGTGTTGTTTAATTACTAGAAAAAAGCGTTCATATCAAGTTATGTTTTATATTGTATCTACTCCTATTGGAAATATGGGCGATATTACCGTCCGTGCTATAGAAACGCTGAAAAATGCGGATTATATCGTGTGTGAAGATAGTCGCGTCACGGCGAAACTTTTGCAATATCACGACATAAAAAAATCCATGATTGTGTATAACGAGCATATCGTCCCGCGGGAGAAAATCCTTGCGTTGCTCAAGGAGGGTAAGGAAATCGCTTTGGTTTCGGATGCGGGAACGCCACTTATTTCCGATCCCGGATATAAATTGATAAGAGCATTGGTGGCGGAAGGCGTTGAGATGACGAGTGTAACGGGTGCATCATCTGTTGTGGCGGCGTTGACGCTATCGGGCTTACCTACTGATAAATTTATGTTTTGTGGCTTTGCACCGAAGAATTTTGCCGAATTTACAGATTATTCCGTCACGTTGATATTTTTTGAATCCGCACGGCGTTTGTCAAAAACTTTAGCTAATATGTATGCGGATTTTGGAAATCGCGAAGTGGCGGTGTGTAAAGAGCTTACAAAAATGTATGAGGAGGTGGTGCGTGGTAGTTTGAGCGAGCTGGTTGAGAGCTATGTTCCCGTTCCAAAAGGTGAAGTTGTGATTGTTGTTGCGGGGCGTGCGAAAACGGCGGATATTGGGGATATTGACGCATTGTTGGACGAGCTTTTGCCAAATATGAGCTTGAAATCCGCGGTGGATGAGGTTGCGTCGCTCACTAATATATCGAAAAAAGTGGTGTATAAACATGCAATTGCGAAAAAAGACCAGTTATAAAACGGGCGTGGAAGCTGAGGAAAAATGCAAAAAGCTCTTGGAAAACAAGGGGTTTGAGATAGTTGCTGAGCGGTTTAAGGTGTATGGTGTTGGGGAAATTGACCTTATTGCGAAAAAGGAAAATCTGATTGTTTTTGTAGAGGTAAAACGCCGTGGAAGTATTGCAAAAGCGTTGGAATCCGTAAGTTTACGCCAGCAATCCCGTATTATCAACACCGCTGGAATGTTCCTCGCTGAGCATGAGGAATATGCGAATTATGACATTCGATTTGATGTCATCGCGGTTACTGACGGAACGGTGGAACATTTGGAAAACGCATTTGGTGCCGTTTAGGGCGTATGCTCCGAAATCCATTTTTTAACTTCCGCCAACACAGGATGCTCTAAGTCCTTGTTTAAATAAGCGAAAACCCGTGGTAGATAATCTAAATACTGCGGTTTATCATCCCGTTTTGCAAGCCGATTAAATATCCCTACGATTTTTATATTTCTCTGTGCCGCCATAATAGCGTATGATGTCATGAATTTTTCCTTATCCAGCTTGGTTGCCGACAAATATCGGGCTATCATTTTATCCGCGATTTCTGGCGAAACATCACGCCGTGCATCTTCCAATAACGAAGCAATATCATATGTGACAGACCCTATTACAGCATCTTGAAAATCCAGCAAACCTACTTTTTTTACGCCTTCTCGTTCTGGTAACCATAGTAAATTATCCGCATGATAATCCCGCAATACTAGGCATTCTGGGACTTCCCTTGCAAGTGGCAAAATACCCCTCCATAAATCCAGAAATTCATCCTTTTTTTGCGGAGTGATGTCATCCAAATACCAATCGGTAAATAATTCTAGCTCTTGCAGGAATAATTCATCGGTATAATGTGGCACGCCTGCAAATTCCGCACCAGCATCAAACAAATGCACCAACACATCTATTGCATGTTCGTATAGCATTTCCTCATTGTCATCAGTCAGGACGCTATTATACAAATCGTCCTGCAAATCTTCCATTAAAATCAAGCCGTTATCCAAATCGTAATCTATGATTTTCGGCGGTGAAAGGTTTTTTATATTTAAATGTCTAGCAATATGTAAAAACGGTTTGATATCCTCCTTATCAGGCGGTGCATCCATAAGAACATAGGTTAAAGAACAACCATCTTCTGTTTTTTTCACCCTATAATATTTTCTAAACGAAGCATCCCCCGCAAGAAATATTATTTCCGAATCATGTAAATCGTTTTTTCTAAGGAGTATATTTTTTGGCATGTTTGGAAACGTATCATAACAAAGTAACAAAGTGTAATAAGAAATTACTTGTGCTATCGTTAGTTGGCAATACAATATCGTAAAAATAAGTAAAAATATATGTGTGGAATTATAGGAATCGTAAGTAACGAATGCGTCGTTGATGGGATATTTGACGCATTAAAACGTTTGGAATATCGCGGATATGACTCGGCAGGAATAGCTGTTTTGCAAAATGGTGAGATAATCCGTCGGCGTGCAGAAGGAAAACTCAAGGAATTAGGTCGCGAGATTTCGCAAAACGCCATCACGGGACATATCGGTATAGGACATACCCGATGGGCAACTCATGGTCAACCCACCACTACCAACGCACATCCTCACGGAACGGAGAAAGTTGTCGTAGTTCATAATGGTATTATAGAGAATTTCAAATCGCTGAAAACTTCCTTAGAAAATAAGGGATATACCTTTCATACACAAACCGATACGGAAGTCGTGCCGATTTTAATTACATCTTATTTAGATGAGGGAAAATCACCTAAAGAAGCAGTATCACTTTCTATTAAAGAATTAGAAGGTGCATTTGCATTGGGAATAATATTTCGTGATGAAAAGGATAAATTATTTCTAGCACGAAAAGGCTCACCGCTTGCAATAGGATATGGCGATGGTGAAATGTTTCTAGGTTCTGATGCTGTGGCGTTGGCTCCATTTACGCGAAAAATCGCATATTTAGAAGAAGGCGATTGGGGAGAAATTACTCAAAACGGGGCAACGCTATATGACGAAAATAATAACGAAGTTGAGCGGGAAATTACAATATCAAATTATGATAATGCCACGATTGGAAAGGGAAATTATCGCCATTTTATGCTGAAGGAAATATACGAGCAGCCTACGGTTTTGGGCGAGGCAATCAATGCATATTACAACCCCATTTCGCAGGAAATAGAATTACCAGAATTACCATTTGATATTGAGTCGCTATCTAAAATTACACTGGTTGCATGTGGCACGGCATATTATGCGGCGTTGACGGCGAAATATTGGATAGAGCAAATCGCACGGATTCCAGTAGAGGTGGATATCGCATCGGAATATAGGTATCGCAAACCTGTATTCTCAACAAATTCCCCCCTCCCCTTGAGGGAGGGGGTTAGGGGGAGGGGTGAAGAAGAAAGTTTACCCCCCACCCCAGCCCTCCCCCTCAAGGGGGGAGGGAGTTACAGCAGTGATGAACTGGTAGTAGTCGTGTCTCAATCGGGAGAAACGGCGGATACACTCGCGGCATTACGATATGCAAAACAACAAGGCGTGCATACACTCGCGGTAGTAAATGTGGCGGAAAGCTCCATGGCTGTGGAGGCTGATGGAATACTACGCATATTGGCAGGTGTTGAAATCGGCGTTGCATCTACAAAAGCATTCACGGCGCAGCTTACCGTTTTATTATGTCTTGCATTATATGCGGGTGTGAAACGCGGAAATATCAGCAAGGAAGAAGTGCAGAAATACACCTTCGCATTATCTCAAATGCCGTCGTTAATCACGGAAGTATTAAATCAGGCGGAGAATATAGAACGAATTGCCCATAGTTTGGAAAATGCAAAAAGCATCCTGTATTTAGGACGGGGGATGTCGTATCCCATTGCTTTAGAAGGAGCTTTGAAACTCAAGGAATTATCCTATATTCATACGGAAGGCTATCCCGCGGGTGAGTTAAAACATGGTCCTATAGCTTTAATTGATGAAAATATGCCCGTGGTGGTGATTGCACCCTATGATGAATTGTTTGAAAAAACTATGTCAAATGCGTATGAGGTGGCGGCTCGCGGTGGGCAGTTGATAATTATTACGGATAAGCGGGGAGCGGAAAAGGTTGGCGATTTGGCAAAGGATGTGCTGATTATTCCCGAAACTGAGTCGGTTATTTCTCCGATTATATATGCAATTCCTGTGCAGTTATTGGCGTATTATGTTGCGGTTCATAAGGGAACGGATGTTGATCAACCAAGGAATTTGGCGAAATCTGTAACTGTGGAATAATGGCATAAAAAAAGACCGAGAAAACTCGGTCTAATTTATATGAGGAAATTTCGGGAGGAACAAAATGGGAAGAGGAAATGGGTGTCCTCCCTCAATACCTATTTTATACCCTCTAACCTATCGCATGACAACCATCAATATGGAATGCCCGATATGCAAAAAACGCATACCTCTCAAATTCTAATATTTTCCATCCAGCGTCATAGGAATCAGCATTTCCTCGTCAGGTAAGATACCTTCCCACCATGCACGCTCCCTCATAGGATTATTTTTCATACCACCCCATCCGAACCAATCACCTATACTATGCTCTCTGTCGGCACTCCAACTCATAGAATCCAGCCTTGGAAGCAACGAAACATCTTCTATATTACGAGATAGCCACATTTCTACACGACGAGAACAAAACCACATCGCATCCTTCCAGCCCTTATAATAAGCCATATCCTGAGCACCATATGGATCTTGAGTGAATTTATAGTGGGTTTTATAGTATGAATTACCCGTCATAGCCAACCCAGTATCGCAACCATCTTTCCAACCCTGTTGAAATTTCGGCGGCCCTTCTGGTGGATCCTCTAAAAACGGAGGCTTTGGTTTGCATCCAATCAGGAAAAACACCAACATAATAGCGAAAAACGCCATGTATTTATTTTTGGAGATGCTCATTATATCGTCTCCTTTTTGTATTCTCTTGACCAGAAATAACAATACCAAAACGCGTCATGCCAAACCTTATAATACACGGGGTTTTTGGCTAGTTTTGGATCTTGTTGAAATTTATTCCATACTCGCGTTCCGGGTTGCGTATCCAAAGCCGTTTCACATCCATCCGCCCAACCCTGCATATATATAGGAGGGCCTTTTGGCACTTGATCCAATAAAAGTGGTCTTTGACAACTAATCAAAGTAAATGCGATAAGGGCAAGTATGGTAAGTCGTTTTATCATATTACGTAACCCTGTGATCATGGTAGTATACGCAGATTTCGTTTCCAGTATGCCATCCTTTTACATAGTCTTCACTATCCACCATGCGGTATCCGTCATATTGCAGGCTATGGAATGATTTCCAAGGACCCCAACCGTTTTCCGCAAGGGTGGTTTCGCATCCATCCCAGAATCCGTCTTTGAAATCTTTCGATGCTGCGGCGGGTGGTTTTATACTCATCCACCACATACCGAGTGGTATAACAGTCTCCATTTCTTTATGGTAACATCCAGAAAGAACGCTGACTAATAGCACCGCGATGGTAAGTTTTTTAAATATAATCTCCTCCTTTTTGTTGTTAACTATTAACTAGGACTACCGCGTCCACCTTCCTTATTTACTCCTTCGCCTCTTTCATTTGTAGATTGAACTTTGTCAAAGAGCTTATCTGGCGACACATCTCCTTTTCCCTTCACGCCTGCTTCTTTAAGTTCTCCAGCTTTTTCCTTAGCATCAAGAGCAACCCCTGCCTCAAGCTTTGCTTCAATTCCAGCTACTTCTTTTGCACCATATAAAGAATTTTCCAAATCTCCTAATGCAGTTCCAGTTATGGGAGCATTGTGTATGGCATTCGCACCTTCTTTATTTGCCATGACTACATTTGCTTCGTGCGAATCTTTAAGCGTTTCAACTGCCTCACTAGTAGTCTGTTGCTGTGTTTCATCCAGAATATCATCAAAACTTCCTCCAAAACCATCTTTTCCTAAATTCAGCATAGGATTTCCTTGTTCTTCAAAAGGCTTGTTTTCTTCAAGGTTTTTATTTATTTCAGCCATTATTTCAGAATAAGGTCTTTCTTCCTTATCTTGTTTTAAGTCTTCATCGGCAATTTTATGCAAATTAGCGACTCTTTCTTCTAAATCTTTTGTAACTTCTTCTGCTTCTTGAGGTTCTTGCGAAACAGAGCTTTCTTCCACAGGTTTATCACCAGCGTTTGCAACCATTTCCTTTGCTTCATCTGGTGAGCATCCCAACTCTTTAGCTATGTCCTCAGCAGGATATCCTTTCGCCGACAATCTTTCCGCTTCCAATTGCTTATCTCTAGGAACATCCAAATTTACTCCTTTATCATTCTCACTCATAACTAAACCTCATTTTATAAATACACTATTATAATCATATCACTTAAACGTTACAGAAATATTACTTTAGTAAATCGTCTATAGCCTTGGAGATGCTATCTACACTTCTATCGTCTGTAATTTTCTTATTATTTATAAAAACGCATGGTGTAGAATCCACCCTATGTTTTAACATCGCACGATCTTTCATATCCGAAAGAAGTTGCTTTTCCAGCTCTTTATTTTCCATACATTCATCAAACGATGTTTCACTCATTCCACCAAGCAATGCAAGGGATTTTAGGTTTTTCATCGGATCTCCCGAATGCGACCATTTTGTTTGTAATTTAAAAAACACATCTACGAATTTATAGTATTTATCCTTACCCGCACAATGCGTAACCTTCGCGGCATTAAATGCTATTTTATCAAGTGGATAGTGCCGTAAACGATAGCCTATTTTGCCCGTATCTATGTATTTTTTCTTTATATCAGGATATATTTTCAAGTGATAATCGGCACAATGTGGGCATGTCATGGAGGAATATTCAATCATTTGCACTTTTGAATTTGGATCGCCCAAAATATAATCAGGTGGGAAGGGTTTTTGCATTTCCACTTCTATAGAAACGGGCTGAATTTCCACGCTTTCCACATTTTCTACTACGATTTCTGCCGATTGCTGCTCTATATTAGGAGTGTTTTTTTGCGAAGTATAAAACACGAAACCGCCCGCAATAGCAACCGCCAACACAATAATAAATATTTTTTTTATTCCCATAACGCCTCACCCAATTTTTTCAATCGCTGTTTTAATTCATCGTCCTTAACCTTGTGTACCATATTTGCGATGATATGTTTATCTTTTTCTGAAATGTGTTTCTCAGGCTGTTCTGGTGCGGGTTTTTGGCGGTATATCGGGGCTTGTAAAATAGATATTTTCTTTATCGCTTTATAGCCAAAATATGTCGCGATTTTCTCCAATATTATCGGCTCTAAATGCTGAACTTCCGTTGCCCAACCTATTGATACTTGTATGTATAATATACCATCGGTTTTCGCACCTTTCGGAAATATGACTTTTTGTGGCACGGTTTTTGTATATAGC
>JQIA01002127.1_pt1 | contig 10606 bp, 12 predicted proteins | sample 811431 | NCBI WGS metagenome assembly JQIA01 (sample SAMN02998118, study PRJNA258478) | marine sediment metagenome | biome: marine; feature: seafloor; material: sediment; isolation source: oil-polluted sediment collected from 3 locations (0.5 km, 0.7 km and 0.9 km)... | place: USA: Gulf of Mexico ... | reverse complement strand
CCACGTTGGCTCATGGTCATTTTTGGAATTCTGACAGCGCCATTAGGACTGTATCTTTGGCATCGTCAGGGAAAGCACTTTGGTCTCGGTGGGGCCAGGGGAAGAGTGAACAGTCACGCCGCCATCGTCTCGGCAGCCCTGCTCGTTGTGATTGCGGGAGTAGAACTAATAGTCAACAGCAAATGAGGCATCGAAAAGCTGTTTATTTGACAGTCGATGGCCCGTTTTTGTCTTGTATGTTATTTTTATTTTTACATTCAATTTTTTTGAGGTTTCGGTAGCGTCGGCTGCTCCTGACATAACCTTTATCATTCAGGTGTTTAATATGAAATTATCAATACTGACTTTATTTATGCTTTTTTTATCTACTTCATCACAAGCGACCGAATTTAAGCTTCTTGATTTTCATCGTTATGGGCCAAGTCCTGGTATGGAAATAAGTCTTCATCCTGAAAATGGTTACAAATTGTCAGAAATATTCAGAGTATTAAAATTTTCAAATGACAAACTGAGTATACGTTTAATTGGTACTTCATCAAAAAAAACAAATTTTGAACTTTTGCAATATTACAGGGATAAACAGCCTAAAGAACTCGACCTTGCAATAAAAGCTTCTGGAAGTGTTCTGCATAAGCCTGAATTAAAACCGTTGAAGGCTAATTTCAGCGAAGCATTAAAAGCCACAACACTGTATTCTGAACTAATAAATGCATTAAATTCAATTGGATACAAAATCATTGATATAAATTTTGAGAAATTTCACATTAATATTGATGGATCTATATCAATACCTGATACTTACATTTATATTATGAGGAATGCATAACTTTTTTCACCAGCCGACGGCAAAATGCCGGGTTCGGGCTCGTTATTTGTAAGTGTGTCAATAAGTTAATTTAAACCAGTGTCGGCTGCTTACTGCGGTGTTATACGAACACAAAGCTCTACTGGGTTTATAAACACCAACAATGGTAGATAAAAAATGAATAATAAAAACATTCCATTTCAAACAATCGACTGGACACAAATTCCCAAAACGGAACATAAAGGAGAGACTGGAGTTGCATATTGGCAAACGCTACAATTCGATGGTTTAAGAATAAGAATTGTCGAATATTCTGTTGGTTATGTTGCAGACCATTGGTGTGAGAAAGGTCATATCGTGCATTGTCTTGAGGGTGAAGTCGTTAATGAACAAAAAGAGGGTATAAGTTCAATTTTAACACCGGGTATGTCCTATGTGGTTTCTGATGAATTAAGCTCGCATCGATCTGTTACGAAAACTGGCGTGAAATTGATGATAATCGACGGTGATTTTCTCAAATTAAAATAATAAGGCATATAATATGTGCTTTAACACAGACAGAGCTTTCTAAAGAAAGGATTTAAAAATATGTTCGATTACTCTCTTGCCCATTGGGCCACATTTTTTACAGCCGCCATTTTGTTAAACCTGTCCCCGGGCCCGGATATAGCATTCATTCTCGGCCAAACGGTACAAAGAGGTGTAAAGTCAGGTTTTTCTGCGATGTTGGGTATTTGGACCGGTGCATTTGTTCATGTCATTTTCGCAGCAATCGGTTTGTCTGCAATTTTAGCGACTTCTGCGATTGCATTTTCTGTTGTTAAGTGGGTTGGGGCTGCTTATTTAATTTGGCTTGGTATCCAGGCGCTGCGCTCAAAAGGGACCAATATTTCTGTCAAAGGTCAGGCTTCGTCAAAAGGCTTAATGAGAATATTCCAGCAGGGAGTATTGGTTGCAGTTCTAAATCCAAAAGTAGCTATTTTCTTTTTAGCATTCCTCCCGCAATTTGTCGAAGTTGGTGCTGGTCCCGTCAACGCACAGTTGTTTCTCCATGGTTTTCTAATAATTGTTGTTGCTGCTTTTGTTGAACCTCCTTTAATTCTTGTTGGCGGAAAGTTAACCGACTCTCTCAGCAATAATACAACTATATCACGTTGGATGGATCGTGGATCTGGGATATTATTTATTGCATTAGGTATCAAATTAGCCACAAGTGATCAAATATAAGGCGATTTTGTAAAACGAAAAAATCCAGTGAGGCGTTAACGCCTATTGATTTAGACGTTCTTATTTAAGAATATAAAATGAATAAAATTTCATAATATGCCGTTTTTAATAACATGTATTGTGTGAGCAAGATGTCACAATACATACTATTTGCTCAGTATAATTACTAAGGATAAAGGTGAATGGAATGAATAGTCTATCTGAGAACAATGAGAAAAAACTAAGAGTTAATGCACCAAATGATAGTGATTCTAATATTCCGGGAGCACTTCTCAGTGTTGAAATAGGTGTTGATGAAGAAGTGGAATGGGTATGGACGCATCTTGAAAATGGTAAAAGTGCTGTTACGGGCTATACAATCATTAATAAAGAAGGTAGCACAAGCCAGGCTTGATGGCGTCGTAAAAAGTTCCATCTACTTCGCTTTAGTGCCTGCCCAGACTTTTTACGAGACTATCAGACTTGATGATGAGAGAAGGTATTTCATCAGCCTATAAACTTTGTGTTCAATCTATAAGTTATGACTGAAATTTTCATCATAGCCCTTATTGCAATTTCATCGTGGATTGTAATCGAAATTATTGAGAACGTTCTCATTAAGTGGTTTGCTGAGTGATTTGTTAAAAAAATGGTGACAGATTTTAAAGAAGGGAAAACCAAAACTGTTTCACTTGAAGAGCCAAAATATGGAACAATTGAAATTGTAAATGACGGCTTTCAGATACAAAAGTATCGAAGTAAAGAAAAAAAATGTGTTGAATGGGATGACGTGTCAGATACATTCACATATAAAAAAGACTTAGGTGCAACTGATATGATCTGTTTGGGCTGGAAGATTATCATGCATGATGAAATGTTAGAAACACATGAAGAAATGATTGGCTTTAAAACGTTGTGTGACGCGATGGTTGACAAATTCAAAGAAATACCTGGTTCATGGTATATGGATGTTGCATTCCCAGCATTTGAAACAAAATTAACGATACTATGGTCCAAAAGTGAAAAATTATGAAAGAGAGAATAGCTGAAGAATTTGGAGAAAAAGAATGATTGAGATAAAACCGAGCATTCCTAAACAAAATAAATTCAATGATGAAGATCTTGTTTGTCACTGCTTTGAGTACACAAAAAAAGATATTGAGAATGATTTTACTGAAAATGGCAGCTCTCTCATCTACAAAAAAATAGTCTTTGAAAAAAAGGAGGGTGGATGCAATTGCGCCTCAAAGAATCCAGGTAGCAAATGATGTTTAGCTGATGTCCACCAGGTGGTGGAATCTTTCAAGAAGAAAAAGAGCATATAATAACAGGCTACACAGGGAGTCTGATCGTTAAGCGGTGTAAATAAGGATAGATATTAAAAAAAGGCCAAGGCAAATAATGTAATGAAAAAAATCTTAATAACCATTCTCCTCTTACCATCATTAGCATTTTCAATGGATACCAGTATTTTTACAGAAATGATGAACAACCTGAATTCTGAAAAATATGCAACAGTCGGAAAGTTTTTAGACAAAAATCATTCTAAGTTTTCAAAAGATCCGGAATTTTATGTAATTCTTCTTAATTACACTTTTAGAAAAGGCTATAAAACCGGTATCGTTGTTGCTAAAGGAGAGGCAAAGAATGGTGAGTTTATAGTCCTGAATAAAGAAACGGGTGAATCCGTTGGTTTTATTGGGAACCGCATTTTTAAAGACTCAGAGATAATTGAATATGGGATCTCAGAAACTCAAAAAGCCCTGGTACATTTCAATAACCGGCTGGATATTCATTTTGGAGTAATTCATATCGCAGCAAAGATAGAAAGATGGGATATACTCAGCTCTCAATTGCTAAACGTTCTGCTTATTTCAAAAACGATTAATAATCAATGGATCTGGGGTTCAATTAATACAATGAAAGGCGATCCTGAAAAATTTATGATTGAAAATATTCAGGCAAAAGTTAATGCCCTTTTTTATGTCGGCAATGAAGCGTCAGATAAAGCGGTAATAGTAATTTCTGAAAAAATGATAGAAGAATATCCGGATGTTATTTATGGATATTCAAACCTGGGCGTTTTATATCTGGCCAGAAAACAATATGGACTTGCTGAAAAATATCTTGCTCAGGCAGAAAAAATTAATCCTGAGGATGACATCGTGAAGGGAAATATAAAAAAACTTAGAGAGATTACGTTCGATATTCGAAAATAATAAAATCGGTCAGCAACAAATTCACGCGATAAAGGGAGACTCATTATTATGAAAAAAATTAAATTTATATGTTTAACGGTGCCTTTGATTCTGTTTTTTCTTATTACTTCAGCGAGTGCCATCCAATATGGTAATGATTTAATAAGTGTAGGCGATCTGAAAAGTAAAGTATTCACCATTTGCGGAGAACCAATATCCAAAGATGTCATAGGGTATATTGATCATGTTGAATCGGAAAAAAGAATACGAGTTATGAAGATTGAAGAATGGGTAATTGAAGTAAATATCTATAATTCAGTCTATTATTACAGTTTAGTTTTTGAAGGCAATAAACTTACTGAAATTACATCTGTTGGCAAGAAGAAATAGCACATTCTACCCTCTGCCCTTCTAATTTATTCCAAGGCTATCCGTTCCGCAGCCATGCTGCGGAACAGAATCGCCCCTATCTTTTACCGAATAAAAAAGCGCTAAAAATTAAACTCCGTCGACCAGTCGAAGGTTGCCGAATCCTCATAACACTGTGGCCATTCGGCACACCAGTATGGTAACCCGACATCTTTTACTCTGTCTGAACAGGGGTGATAGGGTTTGATATCAATAACCGGACTGCCGGATTCTGCATCGATCCATGGGAGTTCAATAATACCTTTTTCCATGTTAATGCTTATTACGGCAGCGATTGTTATTAATACAGGGTTGGGGCGGATCGGAGAGCGGGTTGAAAAGATTCCGACAGTATCGGGACTTTTTTTGTATGGTTTGTGTGAAACCAGGGTTTCTCTTTGTTCAGGTGCGTCTGACTGATTTCCCCACCAGATAATATGAATATGGCTGAAACCGTCAAGTTCTTTTAGTGCTGGCCTGAATTTTTCTTTGATTGATAGATTAAAACGGCCGTCCTTTACTTCAATACTTCCTACAGGATTGAGTCTGATTTCTGATGGCATTTAATTCTCCTTTTATGGTTTGTATTTGTTATTAACAAGCCATATATATGCCATTCTTTACGGTAGAACTTCTCAAATCCTGCTTTTCATTTGTCCATTCCTGCTATTTTGCAACAACAGGTATACAGATATCAACATCAAAAAACCGTACTCCATCAATTATTTTTTCCCCAAAGCACCGTTCAAAAGTTTCACGGTCATCTCCTTCATATCCACTGTTAGCGAGCCAGACAGAAAACATCCAGTCCCAGGCTTCCCCGAATTCATCTTTTTTTAGCAAAAAGCGACAAACCCCATATTTACCGCCGGAGAGTTTCATTACGCCCACAGACCCGTAAGGCTTTACATCGCTTTCAACAGGAATTGCCACCATAACTCTCAGATTGCTGTTTTCTGTAATCTCCGGGTTATCATGATAGATATTCAGGGTATAAGTATTGTCATTAAGGTGACCATGTGCTCCTGCCCATTGAAAGAGACGGGCATACAAGTCATTAAACAGAGCATCATCTCCCTGATACGGCCCGACATTCCGAACGTAGGCAACTTTAAATGGATTCAGGTTTTCAACAATAACCTGTTGAATCGAATCTTTCTTTTTGAATGTCCAGACAGGAGAGCCATTGACGATTGAAATTTTACCACTTTCGATCTGGATTGGCGTTGAATTTTTATCAAACACAGATTTTGATTTGTTTCGCCACTCAGTGGCATTCATTTTAAAATGATTTTTAAAGCTTTTGGCAAAAGAGGAGGGGGTTGAAAATCCACAGGTCAGAGCAATTTCAGTTATCGATTTTTCTGTTCCCGTCAATAAGAGTCCTGCCGCTTTTTCCAGCCTTAGCCTACGAATAAATTGATAGACCGGCTCACCCATTGCGTCCCTGAATATCCTGTTGAAATGGAATTCAGAATAGCAACCTACAACTGAAAGCTTTTTTAAGGAAAGATCTGCATCAAGGTTTGCCTGAATATAATCGACAACCCGGTTTATGCTGTTTTTATGAAATTCATCCATATTGTTTAAGGGTGCTCATGAACGATACTGTGTATGCTTTTTTTAAAATACAGGCCCTTATTCCCCTTTTGATATTCTGCAATAGTTCCCGGTAAAAGCTCGTGTATTGTACAAACGGCCTGAAGGATTACACGGTTTGAATAACGAGTAATCTATGAAAAATCAATCTTTTTAGTGTCTGTAATTACATATAAAAGAATTATTAAGTGGTAGACAGAATATTTAATATCCGGAATTAGGCAGGAAAAAAGCAGTCAGCACCACAAGAAGGATGAGGGCGTTATGTGACTATTTAAGATGTTGATTCAGGTTAATGTTGCGGTCTTGTTATTTAACAATCTGTAAAGCAATAGGTATTTCCATGCACAAAATGACTGGGGCCCTTTTATTTCATAATGCTGTGAATCATAAATGATAATGATACTGTTACGGCTGTAAATGGCCATGTTTGTGATCTTATTGATGATGAATTCTTTATCGCAGCAGGTAAAATGTTGAGTATCACCGGAAAGTATGCCTGAATACTTTTCAATTACTTTGTGGTCAGTTATTTTGAGGAGTTTTATATCATTCTCGTAAAAAAAGACTGATTTTTCATCTGTTGTAAGTTGAGATGACAGGTGGTCCGTCTGCCATTTGTCCCACTCAGAGATTGTCTTAAAAGTCTTCCTGTTTCCGGCAAGATGTCCATATTCAGTATAATTGAGTGAGAGGCCACAGGTGCAGGTCAGGTGGTTACCTGAGCTTTTCATCGTGCTGCATCCGTGGCATTCAGGACAGATAAACAAAAAGGTTTCGAGGCCTAATGCAAGATTTTTACCTTTGAATGGAATCTTCTTTTTTTTCTGGCTTTCATATGCGTCTTCGAAAAGGTCGTTTCGGATTGCGGTATTTATTTCGTCTATACTCATTCCGGAAAGCTGCTCAGGTGAATACTTTGAAACGAGCTGCCCTTCCATCCTGCCACGACGCAGTCCGTGACCCCAGCGGGGCTGAGTGAAATACCCCCCTTTCAACCTGAAAGTAATGATAGTTGCCTTTGCCTTCTTAACAAGTGTGCCGGTAGAAGGCCTTATTGGCATCGTCCTGCCGTGAAAGGAACGGTCACCTTCAGCAAACATACAGACGTTGTGTCCATTCTGGAGCCGTTTTATAATCTCTGATGGTGTATTTGTACCGGTTTTTCCTTTAATTCGTGGTATGGGATCAAACAACTTTACAAGCAGTCTACTCCAGATACCCTGACGGAAGATATGCTCACTTGCCACATAATACATATGAGTTTTAAAAGCGGCACCTACGAGAAAAGCATCCAGATCAAGATTGTGATTTGACAGAACAAGGTATGGCCCTTTTTCTTTTGATAAATCATTATAAAAATAATTAAATTTGTATTTAACCAGAGGGGTCAGGAGTGTTGCCAAAAAGGAATATACTCTTACATGAAGGTTCTTTTGTTTCATATCAACATTTAAATGCTTATTACTTTTAAATTGTGTTTTATAACAAGTGTAAAATATATGTATAGTTTTTTCAGGAACTTAGGAGATGCTATAGTATTGTTTTAATAAAGGGAAGAGAATTTTTTATAATTGATTATGAAGCTGAGAAGTGACAATTTGCGTTTTCTGAAAGTTTTGCTTAGTTTTTACTGCTGACGACCCTGTTCCGCCCCGCCCGTTTCGCATCATACAAAAGTGAATCAGTCCGGCTGATACATTGATCGGGCTCTTCATTTGCTCTCAGTTCTGAAACACCAATACTGACGGTCAACTGTTTAATGCCCTGAAACTTATAGGAGCCGATGAGGTTCACCAGATCACGGCCCAGATTTTCTGCTTCCTGAATATGGGTATTCGGCAGTATCACCAGAAATTCTTCACCACCGAAGCGGATCAGGATATCGGAGTTTCGGAATCGTTCTTTCAACAGGTGGCTCAATTCTTTCAGGACTTTGTCGCCTGTCATATGGCCGTATGTATCATTAATTTTTTTAAAATAATCAAGATCCATCATCATAAGTGATGTGGGTTGATTGTAGCGCAGTTTCATGCTTGCAACATGGTTCATTACCCTGGTTAGTACAAGGCGGTTACAGCAACCGGTCAATAAATCAGTTGAAGCAAGTTTTCTCAGTTTTGCCCCCTGGGATTCGACCAGCCAGGCAAAAACATAGGTAAAGACTGTGAGTAGTATGAGTGACGTCTGTGCCCTGATAAAGGTCCCTGTTTCTGCGATATGGATACCGAATATTGCCAGTAGTGATATAAACACGATATTGATGATGAGTCCGCCTGTTGCTCCCAGGAGGAAAAAAAGGGCTGTTGTTACCGGAAACGCCCATACCAGACCGTTAAGTCCATTGATATATGTAGAATAAATAATCAAACAGGGTCCAAAGATTACAAATGCCCGGCCGTTGAATAAATAACGTTTTTTTACTTTCTGGAAATAGACTACTAATATCATCATGGTAGATCCTGCAATAAGCATTGCAGCCATGATCGTATGGCCTTTCATGTATTGGACCAGAGACAGGGGGAGCATCACCATTAATGCCCAGAGATGAATATGGAATGAAACCCGTATCTGTAGATTGTCGGAGTCTGTTAATTGTGACTCTTCGTTCTTTTTGAGAAAGGCATTTATTTTAAAATCTGGAAGTTTCAACAATACCTCCGGTAAAAAATCTAAACAGAGTTGAATTCAGGTAAGGAAAAACAGGAAGAGAGGAGTTAATGATTATATTCTTTTATTTTAATTCAACCGGCATGATCTGTCAAGAATGTGTCAATTAGCCGGGCATTTGTAATACCTCTTTAAAATAAATCCGAAAAATACGTCTGCCATAGCCATTCGGCTTTTTTCAGGATCTGGTTCAGGATTGTCTGGAATTCATTTGGTGCGTATTCACGCATGAGTGCGATCGCAGAGACGACAGCAAAAATAAATAATAAAAAAAACAGTGTAAAAGTCATTTTTTGTTTTTTTTGTTTTGATGTTGCGGGCTTATCACCGGTTTCAGATTCGGGTTCCGGCTCTATTGATTTTTGTGTCGATCCGGAAAGATCCTCATCAAGGGCAACGGCAGTTGCTTCAACCTCATACGCCTGTTCATTGATGCGTTCAATTTCGTCAATTGCCTGCTTTATGCTTTGAAACCGTAGATGATTCTTCTGCGTCAGAAACCTGAATATCAGGCGCTTTACGTTATCCGGCAGTGTTTTAAACTGTCTGTGAGGTACAAAACTGTCTCCCTTTAATTCCGGGCCAAATCCGAGTATCATTTTGTAGAGAATGGCACCTGTGGAGAGAATGTCAGCCTGAACCTGTTCCTGAAAACCTTTCTTGTTGCTGTCCCCCATACCGAAGTCTGATAGTTTTACGCCTTCTGATTCAGTAAAAAGAATATTTGACGGGCGAAGATTACCATGCGCCATTCTGTTTTGATGGGTAAACAGCAACCCTTTACAAACCCTCAAAATAAGGTGCAGCGATTCCTGCCAGGGGTGGGGCAGAACCATTCTGTCGGCCAGGTTGCCACCTGCAAGGTATTCCATGACAATAATATAGCCGCTGTCACTGGCCGAGACGCCTTGAATATCAACAATATTATCATGCTTTAAACTTAACAGAACCCGGGCTGTTTTTATGCCGCTGTTTATAGTTTGAAAGGTTTTTGCAACCATCAGTTTACCGCTCTGATTATGCCGAAGGAGATAAACAGAACCGGTATCACTGTCTTTAATGATATCAAGAATTGTAAAGATATCATTCATATCGGGCACGCCGCTTAAGGCTTTTGTTTTTTGTTCAGTGCTGATGTGGGCGCCCTGAAACATATCGAAGAGGCGGCTGGTGATTGCCTCAACTGAGGCGGGGCGTCTTTCCGGGTCCGGGCTTAAACATTGCAGAATAATTCGTTCAAGGGGTGCCGGAATATCGGGCGCAATCTCTGAGGGACGCTGTAGTTTTTTCGGGAACCGCTTTTCTGTAAAGAGTTCAAACATGACAACACCAAGGGAATATATATCGCTGGCAAAAGTAACCTCACTGGAATTAATTTTCTGCTCCGGAGACATATAGGTGGGGGTGCCGAGAAGTTCCTTTTTTTTGTTTTGTTGTGATGTTTTTTTCTTTTGATAAAACTGAGCAATCCCAAAATCGGTGACAACAGCATTTCCTTCAGTATCGATCAGAATATTGGCCGGTTTAATATCACGATGGATGACCCCGTTTTTATGGGCATATGCAAGGGCTTTGCAGGTTTGGACAACGATATCGAGTTTTCTGTTAAATTTAAGCCCCCCTTTCATAATGAGACGGGCTGTATCTGTTCCTTTGATAAAGTCCATGACAAAATAGGGCATGCCGTTATCGGTCAGGCCACGATCGATTACATGGATGA
>JQIA01002126.1_pt1 | contig 10607 bp, 10 predicted proteins | sample 811431 | NCBI WGS metagenome assembly JQIA01 (sample SAMN02998118, study PRJNA258478) | marine sediment metagenome | biome: marine; feature: seafloor; material: sediment; isolation source: oil-polluted sediment collected from 3 locations (0.5 km, 0.7 km and 0.9 km)... | place: USA: Gulf of Mexico ... | reverse complement strand
ATGAAAAATCATCTATTGATGAGTTTTATATTGATTTAACAGGGATGGATCAATTTTTTGGCTGCCATCAGTTAGCCTCAGAATTAAGGACTAAAATCATGAATGAAACGGGCTTACCTATTTCATTTGGCTTGTCAGTAAATAAAACTGTTTCCAAAATTGCAACTGGTGAAGCAAAACCAAACAATGAATTAAAAATTAACAAGGGAACAGAAAAATATTTCTTAGCACCGTTATCTGTTCGTAAAATTCCAATGGTAGGGGAGAAAACCTATAATTCATTATGTGATTTAGGAATAAAACGTATAAAAACTGTGCAAGAAATGCCCATTAATATGATGGCTAGAGTTTTTGGAAAACACGGAGCTTCTATTTGGAAAAAAGCGAATGGTATTGATAATACCCCAGTTATAAAATATCACGAACGAAAATCTATTTCTACAGAACGAACTTTTGATAAAGATACTACTGACGTGAATAAGTTAAAAAGTATCATAGTTGCTATGGCAGAAAACTTAATCTTTCAATTGCGAAGAGGAGATAAATTAACTGCCTGTGTTACATTTAAAATCCGTTATTCTGATTTTCAAACTTACACCAAACAAAAAAGAATACCGTATAGTTCCTCTGATCACTCTATTTTACCAATTGTAATGGAATTGTATAAAAACTTATATCAGCGAAGATTATTAGTGCGTTTAATAGGGGTGAAGTTTAGTCATTTGGTTAGTGGAGGACATCAAATTAGTTTATTTGAAGATAATGATAAGATTATGAGTTTATATCAAGCAATGGATAAAATGAGAGAGCGCTATGGAGATAGAGCTGTAATTAGGGCATCTGGAATGGGTGCAAAAAGTATTAGTCGCTGGAACCCGTTTAGTGGTGAACCACCTCCATTGTTAGCAAATCGAAGAAGATGATTAAAGAATATGAGAAAATAAAAGTTATCAAAAAATTGGAGTATGAATTTCAATCAAATACTTTTCCATTCTACTGTCCTTTTGAGTTATTAGATTTAATGATACTTAGAGTCCCGTGTACACCAAATTGAAAATTTAAAAGATGTTTGCTATCTATCAATCCACTTTTTAAACTTACTTACTTTGTCTCGACTAACAACCAAAAGGCTTTCGTCTATTGGGTTTGTTTTCTGTTCTAATTTTAACTGCAATCTGCTAGAAGAGTAGCTTACAATATCTGTTATTGCGTTAATACACACAATACAATTTCTATTTATTCTGAAATAAATTTCGGGGTCAATAATTTTTTGGATTTGATCAAGAGAGAAATCAATATCATATGCTCTTGCATCAAATGTCTTAACAAATAAAGAACGTTCAATAAAATAAAAACAACAAACTTCTGTAATAGGTATAGATTTAAAACGAGACCCTATTTTAATTAAGAAACGGGTCTTATATTGTTTGTTTAAACTTTGTGATAGTTGTCTTAAAGTTTCTCCATTAATATTATATTGAACAGTTTTAAACTTATTTATTGCATTACATAAAGCCCTCTCTTCAATTGGTTTTAATAAGTAATCAACACTGTTTAACTTAAATGCCTGTAATACAAAATCATTATAAGCCGTAGTAAATATAACAGGTATATTAACTTTAATCGTATCAAAAATCTCAAAACTAATTCCGTCGTCTAGTTGTATATCAATTAAAATTAGATCAGGTGTAGGCATACTTAGTAACCAGTTTATAGAATCTTCAACTGTTTCAGTAATTCCAACAATCCTGATATTCTTATCTATTTTATCTAATAGATATTGCAACTTAATTACCGCAGGTTTTTCATTTTCTATTATAAGTATTTTCATGATAATAATGGTAATTTAACACTGAAATCAGACATTGTTTCTTCAATAATAAGCTCTTTGTTTGAAATTAGTTTGATTCTTTCATTAAGATTTTTAAGGCCTGTTTGAGTGGAAGCAAGCTGATGAGCCATTTTTTGCAAATTATTTCGTACAATTACTTGGTTATTTTCAATATAGACCAATATGCTTAACGGATTTTCCCTGGTGGCCATATTGTGTTTTATAGCGTTTTCTACAAGTATTTGAAGTGAAACGGGTGGAATCCAGTATAATTCAGCACCTTTTCTATCTATATTCATTATTATTTTATCCTGGTCTCTTATTTTATGAAGTTCAAAAAAATCACTTACAAAATTAAGTTCTAGTTCTAAAGGAACTTTGTCTTTTTTTATATTATCAAGTATATATCTGTAAATTTCTGAAAACTTATGTATAAATATTTCTGCAAGATCTGGATTTGGCCCTATTAAAGATGACAAAGTGTTTAAACTATTAAATAAAAAATGTGGATTAATCTGATTTTTTAGGGTTTCATTCTGAAAATTTAAATTTTCATCTTTTAGTTGTCGCCCTCTCTTTAGTGACTCCATCAATTGTATAAAAATAAATATCGCAGCACCAAATGTAAGTCCTTTTACAACTGGAGGGTACCAAGTGCTAAATTGGAAACGAAAAAAATCCAAAACGACTTCTGTACCTTTCATACCACTTAATATAAATTCAACATATCTAATAAAAAGTGTAATCATTAGAGCAGCTAAAAAGCAAATAACCAAATAAAACAAAAACCTAGTTGATATTTTTCTGAGAAATTTTTTATCAGTGGAATCAATGATCTGTCTGCTAAATATTTTCTGGGCCAAAAAAATAAAAACTTCAATGTACGTAAATACTAATAAGAATGTAACGAGCTGTTTTTTCCAATAAAAATCACCTTCACTAGAAATATAAGTATAAATACTTATTGATATAGAAACAAGCAAGAATATAGCATGCGAATAAAACTTCTTTTGATTAACAATACTATCTAAACTTATATACTTCATTTTAATAAAATTACTCTATTTTATCTACCCTCAATTTTTGGTTTTTTTCAAATTTTATACATCTTAAGTTAGCAATCTATTAATTTATTTAAAAGATTATGGAGTCCATCTTAGTTTCAAATATTTTAATATTCTTTTTTTGTTTCAAATGGTTTATATATAGACTTCTATTATTTGGATTAATATGCATCAATATGATTTTCTTAGGATTTATATAGTTGCGAATAATATCTTCTTTCTCATATGCATAAAATAATCTTTCTAAGAATGCAACATCAATTTCTTCATCCTTTACTGAGAAAGTTGAAAATTCCTTTTCGTTTAGTGGATTGCAATCACCACAATGAAATATTTTGACTCCATTAATATCAAATACGTAGCCTAAGTTCTCTATGTTTTGGTGTTTATTAATCATTTCTCCTGTATTTGTTTCCTTTATCATAGTTTGACTATGTTCAAGACGTAAAATTCTAATTGGAATATTTGCTATTGTTATTATTGAATCTTTTAGCAATTGAGGCGTAATCGAAAAGACTCTATCTACGAAATCTTTTGAACTAGGATGTTTGAATAGTAAATCTCCAACTTGTTTTGGGCAAACGACCATTGCTTTCGGGTTGCTTAGTAAATGATTAATAACAATCTTTTCATTGAAGTGATCTCTATGTTTATGAGTTATAGCGATTAAATCAATGCTGTCAAATGGATAAGTTGATTCTTTCATTAATTCTACAGTTTTATCAGAAGGGGAATCACACCAGTCCTCATTAATATTATCAAATAAGGCATCAACCAGCACTTTTTTTCCATCGACTTCTATCAAAAAACCTTCATTGGATATATATGTTATTTTACATTCATTTTGAGAAAATAGTATTGATGGAAATAGAATTAAAATAAATAATTTGAATACTTTCATAATTTTTAATATTTTGGTTAACGTTAAGGTATGAATGGTTAATTACATTATAACCACTTTAATTTTTTTAATAAAATCCAAATATAATTAAACGGTTTAACTTTGTAAACTCACAAAGTGCAAATTATATATGACTACTTGTTATGCCTTGTTTGTAATCCTTTATATTAGATCAATAAATGTTTATTTACAATTTAATAATCTGTAATTCCCATTTTTCTGATTTATTCTTTACCAACTGATAAAGTCGATTTCCAGAAACAGTATATGGGAATATTTCAGTTGCATTTTTCCAATTTAAGGGTACATATAACTTTTCGGACAATTTTCCATCAATATTAAATTTGTACAAAACAGAGTTAATGCTATCAGACTCATAGGTTAAAGCATAGATAAATTCATCAGCTATATTGAAATTATAGATTGCAGGTAGGTAATCTGGAAAAACAAACCGATGTTTAATTTGCTCAAAAAATTGCCCAAATAAGGGGTGTTCTTTGTACAATTTGTAAATGCTATTTCTATGTTCTTCGCTTACTGGAATACGTTCATAATCATGAGAAATAGCACCATATTTAGCTCCATTTGAGTCGTATATTTCAATTTCAAAATCTTCACTTTTCCCTTTGAAATAGAATTTCTCATTGAAAGTAATACCTTGGTATCTTCTCACTAACATTTGTAAGCCATGTTCACCTTGGTTCATACTTGCAATTCTCGTAATTTCTTTTTTAAAATTAAACTCTTTATCATAAATATTAAAAGAGTAGTACATGTTATCATTTATTGTAATATCATCACTACCTTGATATTGACCTCCTAAATAACTATACCCATAAGTGTCGTATTTTATTGGCTGCTCTTTTAGTAGTTCACCTTTTTTTGTAAAAAAAGACATCTTCCAATGACTTGAGATTAACAATGTGTCATTTCTAATATCCATATCAACTTCATGACCTCCACTTACAATAAATTTACCAATTGAATCACCAGTTCCTCCAAATTGACTAATTAGGGATAACTCTTCAAGATCATAAACGTATATAGATGTGCCTTCTATACCATCGGATATTATTAAGTGATTATCGTCTGAAATTATTTCATGCGGATTAGATATTTCCGCTAAAATCACTGTCTTTAATAAGATCGGATTATCAGAACAAGAATTAAAAAATATTAATGCAAAAAAAGTTATAATTGATAATTTTATGGTTTTCATAATTGCTATTTTTAGTTTCTAATAAAACATAACGGGTTAGACAATGAAAAGATTTAATTTTCATTAAATTCATATATTTTGAGTTCATCAGTTACCAAAGAATTATAAATACTTACAAATGAACGTGGCCCTTTTTCAATAGTTCCAACTAAGACCTCTCTTCCAAGTTTTTCATCAATAGTTTTAGCCATATATGAGCCAACTACATAATATGCTCGCTGCATAATACCAATGTCCCACGAAAGATTGAATATTTCCTCAGCTTTCTTTATGGTTGCCTCTTCAAATAGTTTATTTACATCTTTTATCTTATTTTTCACAATGTTAAAATCATCTAGCATCTCATAATCCTGTTCAATTGTAGGATATGTTTCTTGTACCAAATAAGCTGTATAGTTAGCTAACCCTTCATTATGCATAGAGGCTATCATACCATGATGAGTTTTATTATCTAATTTTTTCTCGGTTCTTATAGGAATGAAATGACTGTAACCTAAATGAAATATTTCATGTACAAGAATATTCAAAATGAACTTATCATTATTCTGATAATGAATATCAGAAATACATAATACATTATCACCTGATATGGCAAAAGCCCATGGAACGATCTTATCAGTGAAGTAAATTTTTCCTTTCACCTCTGGAGTAGAATTGGGCAAAAAAGAGGCAATATGTGGAATTGCTATTTTCATAAATTCAGATTCTGCAGTTTTCAACTTATTAGCCATCGTTATTGCTTGAGAACTCTTTTTTTTATCAATAGCCATCTTTGATATCTTCCTTATTTCCTTCTTCCATTTTTTATGGGGTATTTTAACGCCTGTGTTCTCGTGCCAAGACTTTGTGCGAATATATGCAGTGTCCGTTTCCCAAAAAGCATCAATATCTGCTAAGATTTCCTCGGTAGAAAAATATATTTTATCTATTGAAGAAAAATCAAAATCTATATTTGAATTTTCGAAGAAGTCTATTTGTTTCTCTTTTTTGTTCTTAATCGATTCATTTAAAAGCATAAGTTTATATTCTCTTTTTGCACCAATATGCATAGGATTAATTTCCAAACATTGCTTATAGTAATCCTTTGCTTTTTCAGGATTTCTACTTTTTTGCCAACTTGCAAGCCAATATTTAAGTAGATAGTCATTTGGGAATTCTTGATCAAGAAATTCTAAGTATTCAATATATTTCTCAGCGCTTTTTCTATTTTCTGTCATCCACATATCAAAATCTGTAAGAAATATATCTTCATAATTAATTCTATTTTTTAGTATTTCATGTTTTAAGTTTTGATATTCTGAGATTAAGCCTTTCATTTCACTCTTTTTATAAGCTTTTTTAAGTTTTTCAATATACTCTGTTGCAAGTTGATTATATTTCTGATAATGTTTTTCGATTGAAAATACCATTTCAATAGCAGGATCAATGTTGTTTTTGTAATGTATTGAACTTAATGGAGCAAAAAAATCTGGCTTTGTTGTAAGTCTATAATCCTGTGGGATTACATCTTGAAAGAAAGCAGAAGATGATCTAAAAACTAAATCTTTATTATTTGGTGGTGAGAATGTTTTTGGACTCCCAAAGAAATTAGGTTTACTTCCGGTTGGTTCACCAACCAAAGTTATATTAGTATTAAATGATAATCTACTAGTAAGATGCTGAGCTGCAGAAAATACAATTCTACTTGTAAGCAGAAACAAATTTTCTGGTTTATCAAGATTAGGTCTTGCTAAAATACCTTTTAAAAGGGGTAATTCTATATGTTGTCCTCCATCGTTTAAACGAATATCAATTATTAACTTTTCAGCCTTATTTTCATCAAATTCCTTAAACATTCTATTTATAAAAACAGTAAAATTTTCATCCTTCTTGTGAGAATTTTTGTTTATTTGTAGATAATATGTGTGTTTTTCTTTCAAATATTTAAACCAATAATTTTCATTTGTATTTTGAAACCATAATGGAGTAGGATTTGAACTGTTTTTGTTCATTACAACCATTTTATTATCTGAAGCAGTTGGAATAAACCCTCTAAATAGGTCTTCAAATGTTTTCATTATAGGTTTTGATTCAAAACTCACAATTTCTTTTTCTCCCTTTTCATTTTCTAGCTCTAAATCAAGCTCTGACAGAGAAGTGTTAATGTCATAATATTTCAATATTTCGGCTATATTTAGTATAAATGGTAACATGCCAAGCATTCCATATTTATTATCTGCTTTTATTATTTTCGATACTCTTTTTACGGCCTCATTTATTGACATATTACCAATCTTAACAACTTTTTTCCCAACACTTCCTTTATATTTTTTTGTTGCAGCGATAATATAATAGCCATCAGAAAAAGGATAAATTGTAAAAGGAAAGCTTTTAAAGTACTTGTTCATTAAATCGGTATTTGATTCAAAAAACCTAAAATCAGTATGACCATCATCAAGCTGAGCAAGTAATTCCCACATTCCTAAAACTACTTCTGGATCAGTTAGTTTCGGAATGTTCTGTTTTAATTGTTTGGTATACTCTTTAAACTTTTTTTGTGAAATATTAGCATAAATATTCGGATGTGTAATTTCAATGCGTGTGACAATGTAATCAATATCCTCTATCCACTCTTTATCTCTTTTGTTCTGAGAAAATATAGTTGAAGACAATAGAAATAAAATTGCTATTATAATAAGTTTACTTTTCATATTTGAAGTTTTATTAAGGACATTCAAAATTAAATTTTGTTACATTTTTTTGTCATTCTATTTTCAATATTCTTAATTATGTCGGATAAGATTATCTCAATCACTTAAGTTCAAACAAATCTTTTAGCGAATTGTGTTCTCGATGTAACAGCCAAACTATAATCATTCCAAAAACAACATTAGTTGCAATTCCTTCAATCATATGGCTAAGACGTATACTAGCATTTGGCATTAACGGGTTTTTTAGAATGAGCCCCGAAATTTGTGGTGCAGTAAAGAAAAGTCCAATAAGAATGGCTGTCCACCATACATTTACTTTAGAGCCACGTATAATTGGAATAGCACATAACGTCCATAGCATGGCTCGTATTACCTGAAACGGGAATAATCCAGGTTCGGTATGAAAGGTTTTGGCTGTCTGCTCCCAAAAAGACAGAATAGCTCCTGGACTTCCATAAAAAGCACGTAAGTCAGCATTTTGCCAGGCAATGTAATATCCGGCTAACCAGTATAGCATTACATATAGTATTGCAATAGTGCTTAATTTCCATATCCACTGCATTACAGGAAAAATTAATGAAAAATCAGGCTTTGAACTATTCTTTTTTGTCCATTTTCCTAAAATTAAAACGGCCAGTGGTATATAGATAAAAGCCACAGGTAAACCCATTATAAATAAACGAGGTACAAGTTTTTGGTCAAATGTTATATTTGACATGAAATACCAAGCTTCAATCTGGATTAAAAATGTTACAGCACCATAATATGTAGCTCCTAATAACAAGGCCAATTTCCACCCATTCCAACGTGAGCATAGAATTAATCCTATTATGAGTAGCATATTGATAATCCCAAAAACTAAAAACCCGATATTGCCATTTATCAAACCTGGTTCCGATTCAGCATCAGGTAGCATACTTGAAATAGCCAAAGATCCACTGATGAAGAATACATAAAATAATAATAACAGTAAGGCTATGCGTGCTGTCCAAATCAAAAGTTGTTTTACATTCATTTTTTCCGTTTTAAGTAATTTATGGATTAGATCTTTTAGTATTTCTAAACTAAATTTTGAAATTACTCAAACTTATGACCTAATCTAAGCTTAAAAAAATAGTACTTGCTCAGCAGTTAATTCTTATGGCTGAGAAGTATTATTTTATGATTAAATCGGAATGCTTTTTATTTAAAATGTAGTAACTCCAAGAATGGAGGAATAACAACAGGACAAATATGGTATTTTAATACTGATTAATGATTTTATAGGTACATAATACGGGACAAAAATGAGTTTAATAACTTTAAAGTATTGTAAATAAGGCATATGAAAAATATAAATAAGTCCCGTCCAGACCGCTTCTTAAAACCTTAATAATCTTGTAATGAGAAAGTTAGGGTTTTTTGCATTTATAATATGTACGATTATTGTACGGTCGAAAAAGATAAAGGTTATACATTTAATCAAGCTAGTTTAGAATTTAGTTCAGGCAATACCAATTTATTAACATATTCAATTAACTCAACGCTAGGGGAATTTTTCAATGGTAATAGATATTCAATAGGGGGAACAGTATCCTACAGAGCACAGCCTTGGGGTCAATTTAGTTTAAATGTAAATTATGATGGCATTAAATTACCAGAACCGTATTCCAGTGCTAATTTATGGCTTATCACGCCAAGAATAGAAATTACGTTTAATAAAACTTTGTTTTTTTCAACGATGGTTCAATATAGTAATCAGCGAGAAAATTTAGGGGTTAATGCGCGTTTGCAATGGCGATTCGCTCCACTTTCAGATTTATATCTTGTATATAATGATACTTATAATACTTTAGACCTTACTCCAAGATTTAGGTCGTTAAATTTTAAATTATCATATTGGTTGAATTTATAATTATATATCAATAAAAAAAGATGAAATTAACAAGTATTATGCTATTACGTTCGATCATTTCATTAGGTATTTGAAACTCTCCTAAATCTATTTTTCCACAGGAAAAATGGCACCTAACCTAATTGATCCCGTAACAAACGTTTACCAAGTACCGCTTAATCCATATTCTAGAGCTTTTTTGTACCGTTCCAAGTTAAACTCGTATAAGTAAGCGGATTTATGTGCGTCACCTGTTGAGCGTTCTTCAAGTTTGTTTAAAATTTTATACGAGTGAATTTTTCGCTGGAAGTTTCTTCTGTCAAGTTTCCTCCCTAAGATGGTCTCATACAATTTTTGAAGTTGAGTCATGGTAAATTTCTTTGGTAACAGTTTTAGCCCAATTGGTTGCTGGCTCAGTTGTAACCGCAAAATGGAAAGAGCTTCTAAAACAACCTCTTTGTGGTCAAGCAACATAGGTAATTCTGAATTAGGATTTATCCAATCACAACGGTCTGAAAAGAAATCTGGAGTGGGGTTAACTTTAGAGAAATCAACTAAAGCATAGAAGCCTACTGAAATAAAGCGTTTAGAAAAAAAATCTCTATCAGTAACATGTCCTGCTTCCTCAACATCACGAATAGCTTCATTTGATTTCGACCTTGAAGGATCACTGAAAACTTTAAACTGCTTCAGAAAAATATTATTAAGACCAGTTCTAACCTTCAAAGTTCTTTGTGCGGCTTGCTCCAATGTTTCTTCCTTTTTTAAGAAACCTCCTGGTAAGGCATATTGTTTGGTGTACATCAAATGCAGCATTAATACCTTTAATTCGTTTTTGTGAAAACCAAAAATCACACTATCCAGCGAAATATGGTCCAAATATTCATTGGAATTAATTGTTTTGATATTTGGAAAAACCATTTTATTTAAAATTTCTTCAAAGAAAGTATTTTTTTCTAAAATTAACTAATTGGACTTTAAATTAAATATTGTGTCATATAGACGCAATATAATTTAAATTTTATATCT
>JQIA01002125.1_pt1 | contig 10608 bp, 7 predicted proteins | sample 811431 | NCBI WGS metagenome assembly JQIA01 (sample SAMN02998118, study PRJNA258478) | marine sediment metagenome | biome: marine; feature: seafloor; material: sediment; isolation source: oil-polluted sediment collected from 3 locations (0.5 km, 0.7 km and 0.9 km)... | place: USA: Gulf of Mexico ... | reverse complement strand
TCGGATAAGCTCAGATTATCCCCGCCCTCCAGCATGACAAAGATAAAATCACTTTCTCTTCCCTCTTCAGCCATCCAGACAATGCGCTGCTTGCCCGCCACTCGCTGGTGCACAGTGCTCATGTCACAAAATGTCTGATAAAAATCGATGCAGGCATCCAGGTCTTTCACATGTAATGCAATGTGGGTAATACGAGGGCTAGTCATAGTGCTACCGACCGTTATTTATGTTTTCCAACTGTGCCACTAATGGAAAATCTGGACAAGGCGCAGAATGCAATAGACCCAACTTACCAAATTAGTTTTTTAGAAAAAAAGAGGTGAAGATAGGCTTTAATTTTCCGGGCCAGAAAAATTATCCGGGTTACGCGGTGTCACTTCGGAAAATAACTGCAAAATACGCTCCAGATCGGCTTCCATGTCAGTCGACCTTTTCAGAGTTTCTCCCAGGCGAATAGTTTTTGATGAGAAATCGAGTGTAGTAATAAGCAGCCCACAATCTGCCGACTCGGCAATGCGTAAAAACCCTGTCTTGATGCGCTCGACTCGGCTCCGAGTACCCTCAGGCGTGATAATGACGGACAGTGAATCCGCCTGCCGAAACTTATCGGCAATATCTTCAACCACACCTTTCGGGTTGGCCCGATTCACTGGAATGCCGCCCAGCCAGCTCATCAAGCCAGTCACCGGCGGTTTGAACAGAGAGTTTTTACCCAGCCAGTGGATATCCAGGTTAGTTGCCAGAATCGCCATCATGCCGTAAACAAAGTCCCAGTTAGAAGTGTGAGGTCCCACCACCAGAATCAGGCGTGGGTGATCAGGCACCTCGCCTTCAACCTTCCAGCCACTGGCATGAAGTACCGTGCGCGCTATCCAGCGGGTAGTCGGCCAACGCCGACCTCGGTGATGCTCGGGAACAGTCGGTAATTGCATGTCAGATAAACTCTATTATTCGTTGCGAGGGATTTTACACTCCAGCCCCCACGCTATCCCAGTCTCTCACAAAGAATATTTCTACCCTTAAAACCCTTCCGTTGCACCGACACTTGCACTCGAGTAAAAAAACCCTTATAACATAAAGTGTATTTATGAATAAGCAACATAAACATAACTAATAGTTATCTGATTAAAAAAGCTATAACTTATATTTCAGATTTCAAGATCACTAATACAGGAGAAGCAACCATGTCCGACGTTTACGATATTCACATTAAAGGAGGCACGGTTGTCGATGGCACTCGTGCCCCGCGACGCATAGCCGATGTCTGGATCAAAGATGGAAAAATCGCCCAAATCGGCGGTGAGGCACCCGGTGCGGCCAAAGAAGTGATTGATGCCACCGGCAAAATTGTCTGCCCCGGCTTCGTTGATTTACACACCCATTACGATGCACAAATCCACTGGGATCCCTACTGCACCATATCCGGCTGGCACGGTGTTACAACAGTGGTACTGGGTAACTGCGGTTTCGGTTTTGCGCCGGTCAAACCTGAGTACCAGGAACGTTCGCTGCTGACTATGACTCGCACCGAAGCCATCCCCTACGATTGCATGAAAGAAGGCATGCCCTTCACCTGGGAAACCATCCCTGAGTACCTCGACTCTCTCGATGCGATACCCAAAGGTATCAATTGCGTGCACTATATGCCGACCGCCTCCCTGCTGACTTACGTCATGGGTCTTGAGGCCGCCAAAACACGCGAAGCCACCACTGAAGAACGCAAAGAGCTCAAGCGCCTACTCGACGAAGGCATGGAAGCGGGCCTGATGGGCTTCTCTATCCAGCGCCTCGGCGAAAACTCTACCCAGGCTGATTTCGACGGCACCCCCATGGTGACAGACACCATGAGCGACGCTGAAGTGCTCAACCTCGCTGAGGTTCTGCACGAGCGCGGCGAAGGCAATGTGCAAATCACCCAGGCCACTGGTGATATTAAAACCGATATGCAATTTCTCGAAACTTTGGCTGCAGCTACCGGCCGACCCGTCTTGCATAACGCCATCGCCCCCACGCGTAAGAATGCCCGTGTTCACCGCCGCAGCCTCGACTGGCTTAACCGTGCACGCGATAAAGGCCTACAAATTTATGGCCAGGCCGGCACTGTACGCACTGGCTTCTGCTTTACCCTCGAGCACTGGAATCTCTACGATGCCAGTCCTGCGTGGCGCAAGCTGACCACGGGTACCAAAGCAGAGAAACTCGAGAAATTAAAAGATCCCGAGTTGCGCGAAGCTATTATCGCGGAAACCGAAGAAGCCGATCGACGCTTACAGGTGATTCAGGCCGGAGTTGGCGGCGCGGTTCCCCTGTTACAGGTGCAGGATGTCCACGGCACCAAGTCACTGGAGAAATACGTCGGCAAGACCCTCGCTCAAATTGGTGAAGAAGAAGGCAAGCACCCCATTCACGTGATGCTCGACCTGTCTTTGGAAGGCGACCTCAACGTCCACTTCCTCGGTCCAGATCGCGGCTTCAATGCCGACTTTATGGCCGAAATCATCAATGACAACAGCTACACCATCCCCGGTGTTTCCGACGGTGGCGCCCATACTAAATTCTTCACCGGCGGCGCTTACACTACCGATTTTCTTAAGTGGTTGGTGCGAGATGAAGAAAAAATCACCCTGGAAGAAGCCCACTATCGCCTCGCCGCCCTGCCCGCTCAGGCAGCCGGTTTAAAAGAACGCGGTGTGCTGCGTGAAGGCTGGGCGGCTGACGTCGTGGTTTACGACATCAACGCCCTCGGTGATGGTGATGAGTGGATTGGCGAAATCGTCCACGATCTGCCCGCTGGCGAATGGCGGCGTATTAAACGTGCCGAAGGTTATCAGGCCATCATTGTGAATGGCGAAGTAACTTTTGATAACGGCGAATGTACCGGAGCCACCCCAGGTGAACTGCTGCGTAAGGGTAAAAGCAAAAGTAAAATTAACGCCACAGGAAAAGCCGCAGCTGCCTGACAGATCGAAATAGTAAAAACAATAAACCCGGGCTTGCCCGGGTTTATTGTGTCTGGCCTGTTTGACCTGCCTGATCTGTTTGAACCTGGCTAGCCAATCAGGCGCGCCCAATACTACGTGCCACCTCTCTCTCAAAATGTATCAGGGCGGGTTCGCTACGTCCAAACGTACTGTGAGTCATTGCACCACTGGTCAAACCCACCTGCATCCCCTCGACCCCGGGAATATCCTCCTCCAGAACAGTACTCACAGCCAGCTCCATATTCCGCTCCCAGTGGTCTTTCGCCGACTGTGTTTCCGCGGGCTCGGGAATGTAATAATCCATCTGCACAATACACTCGTCCGGCTTGTTTGCCACCGGGTAGGAGCGCCAAAGCTCGACGTGATCCCGTTGCATCACTAAACCCGCATTGGGGAACAACATGTATACGATGGCCGAATGGAGTGGGAAATTCCAACTGTCCTCTGGCTGATCACGCAACTTACTAATCGATTTTCGAATTAAAGCCTCGCGTACATTTTGCCCATAAATATCCACCAAGCATACGTTGTGATGCAATAAAGGGCCAACGGTGGTCGGATGCAGAGGGGCGAAATGATAGGGTTCAAGAAAGGTATCGAGCATTAACTTCCAGTTCATTTTGCGATGCAATCTGCGCTGCGCATAGGGATGATAGTTTTGAAAGTCGTAACTCTTAAGATCATCCACGATACCGGCCTTCAACCCGCCCAGCTGAGTGTCAATATCAAAGGTTTTACCGGGCGTAGGGCACACCCAGATCATGCCGTATTTTTCAACCACCGGTAGTGTGACCAACGAGTGCTTCGTTTTCTCCACACCGGGAAAGCTGACACTGTCAGGAATAGCCCTTAGGCGACCTTCGAAATCATAATTCCAGGCGTGATAGGGACAGATCAGGCCAGTTTGGGCGCGCCCACAACCCGAGACCAACTTCGATCCACGGTGTCGACAGGTATTGTAAAAAGCGTTAATGAGGCCATCGTTGCCTCTCACCACCACGATAGGAACACCCGATTCATCATTGGTAATGAAGTCACCCGCCTGAGGCAGGTCACAGGAAAACGCCACTAACAGGGGGTAATCCTTGAATAGAATATCCTTCTCAAGGGCCAGCCAGTCCGGACAGGTATAAGATTCGACCGGACTCAGATAAACCTCATCCGCTCGGTCAGTATCGCCCCTTTCAAGCATATCCAGTGCGCGTTTAGTCAGCTTGATGCCGATTTCTTTTCTCATACGCTAACGTCCCCAATATCTCGTTCAATCAATTATTCATCGATCAACTGTTCATTATCACTTATGCAGCGGTCAATTGTTCATTAGTGCTCGCGGGTCGCAAAAAAGCGAATGTCTGGGTTCCGCTCTTCCGTGAGACTTAAATTTACCCGTGTGGGGGCGAGGTAGGTCAGATGCCCACCGCCGTCCACCGCCAGATTTTCGTTGGATTTTCTTCTGAAAGACTCGAGCACTTTCTCGTCTTCACTATCGACCCAGCGAGCAGTGTAAACATTAACAGGCTCGTACACCGCTTCCACCCCATATTCATCCTTGAGCCGGTAGGCGACCACTTCGTATTGCAACTGACCGACGGCCCCCACCACAATATTATTGTTCTGTAGAGGGAAGAACACCTGAGTTGATCCCTCCTCAGCGAGTTGCTGTAAACCTTTATGCAGCGCCTTCATTCTTAAGGGGTCTTTCAGGCGGATCAAACGGAACAGCTCCGGAGCAAAATGTGGGATACCGGTAAATTTAAGCGTTTCACCTTCCGTAAAGGTATCACCAATTTGAATAGTGCCATGATTGTGCAGGCCAATGATATCCCCGGCAATCGCCTCCTGAACGTTAGAACGCTCTCCGGCCAGAAAGCTCACCGCATCGGCAATTCGGACATTCTTACCGAGGCGTACGTGCTGCATTTTCATACCCTGCGTGTACTTACCCGAGCAAATACGCATAAAGGCAATCCGATCGCGATGCTTCGGATCCATGTTGGCCTGAATTTTAAACACGAAACCAGTAAAGTTTGTTTCACTGCTCTCGACGTAACGCTGTGCCGCATCTCGTCCTATCGGCGCCGGCGCCCACTCAACAAAATGATTCAGCATCTCCCGCACACCAAAATTACCCAGAGCGGTACCAAAAAACACCGGGGTAATTTCACCTTTGAGATAAGCATCCAGATCGAAAACGTTTGCGGCCCCGCGAACCAGTTCAATTTCTTCGCAGATATTCTCATACTCAAAGCCGAGTAATTCACGGGCGGCCTCCGAGTCCAGGCCGTCAATCTGCTCGTCATCGGGCACTCGACTGCCCTGTCCCTGCCGATAAACATGGATTTTATCCCGATAAAGATCGTAAACACCCTTCAGGTTCTTACCCATTCCCAAAGGCCAGTTAATGGGTGCGGCAGATATATTTAATACCGTCTCAATTTCATCCAGCACATCTATGGGCTCTCGAACCTCGCGATCCATTTTGTTGATAAAGCTCAAAATAGGCGTATCGCGTAAGCGGCACACTTCCATCAGTTTGATGGTGCGATCTTCAACACCCTTGGCACCGTCGATCATCATCAACACCGAATCGACAGCCGTTAAGGTACGGTAGGTATCTTCAGAGAAATCTCCGTGGCCCGGGGTATCGAGCAAATTCACCGTGCGGCCTTTATAGGGAAACTGCATCACCGAAGAGGTCACAGAAATGCCCCTCTCCTTCTCCATCGCCATCCAGTCAGAAGTCGCATGACGATCACTTTTCTTACCCTTAACCGTACCTGCCACCTGGATGGCATTACCAAACAACAACATTTTTTCAGTCATTGTGGTTTTACCCGCATCCGGGTGAGAGATGATGGCAAAGGTGCGGCGTAAGGCCAGGTCGTCGGTCAATTTACTCATAATGGGATTCGATAGGCCCTAACACGGTGGGAGCAGCAATTATTCATTATAGCCGCCATTAAAAAAGGCAAAAAAAAGCCCTTTACCAACACTTTATTCTGAAGACCATCTTACTTAAAGATGGCTATCTTCGAGAACATGATTCCAGGAATCTGTTGATAAAAGGCTGGAGATTAGTAATCGCTAGATTGCTAATCTCCTAACATAGTAGGTTTATACTGGGTGACACTAAACTGCGTGTACCCATCAGCTTTAATATTTAAAGCCTTACTATGTTTAACGCAGCACCCAATTAAAGCGGTACAACATTCTCGGCTTGAGGACCTTTCTGGCCCTGGCCTACGGTGAATTCTACTTGTTGGCCTTCAGCCAAAGTTTTAAAACCGTCACTCTGAATAGAGCTAAAGTGAACAAAAACGTCAGGGCCGTTTTCTTGTTGAATAAAGCCAAAACCTTTGGACTCGTTAAAGAATTTAACGGTACCAGTAATCGTATCAGACATGTGCTAATCCTGTAGTAAACAAAATAATAAACAAATAAAAGAAATGTGCTTTGAGAAATGGATATAACTTATGAACTTACAGGACGATGTACTTAGCAAAAACAGGGACATTCGTGGTGTGCGGGCATAACTATAGCCACATTCCGTGGGCTAGGGCATTTTACAATGGCAGAGCAGGATGTCAACTGATGTTTTTCTTTAAAATTTATAGGCTTAGGCATATAAAACCCTCTTATCAAGCTTCAAACCTGAGCTTTTCAAAGCTTTGAAGCGAAGCCCTTAAGCAATCTGGTTTCTCAAGCGCTTAGAGCCCCTGCTTGAAGCTGGCTGCGACAATATGCCACATTTTCGACGCTTCCCCATTTATTTACACTCCCCCAGTTAGCGGTAGCTCTGGCTAACTGGCTATAGACAAGACACGCTCATCACAAAAGGCTGTTGAAATGACAAGAAAGCAATTAATGGTAATGGTTTTTATATTTTTGAACCCCGCGACATTAAACTCGGCGTTCGCTGAGACCGAGCACACGGCTACTGAACTCGAATCCTCCCAGGCTCAGGGTGTACGTTCTAACATAAGTGCCTCGGCAATAGATGAAATCGTTGTTGTGGGTGAGGCCATCACAGACAGAGACACCATCGCCAGCTTTCCCTATCAATTTCCTACCGCCATTATTGACAGCGCTGAACTCCTGAAGACCCTGCCTGGTGCCAATGTTAATAGTAATGGCCCCATCACGGGTATTGCTCAATATCGAGGGCTCTACGGTGATCGCGTGCCCGTTCTTATGGATAACCAATCCATGCTGACAGGCGGCCCCAATTCAATGGATACCCCCTTAAGCTACGCACCACCTCTACTTCTTGAATCACTGTCTATAGTTCGTGGTATCGCCCCGGTATCTAGCAGCCAGGAGTCTATTGGCGGACAAATGACAGCCACACTGGATCGAGGCAAATTTACTGACAGCGCTTCGATGGGCCTTAATGCCGGCATCAGTACGCGTTACAACTCCATCGACAGCAGCGAGCACCACGCCCTGAAAATCGTCGGTGCAAATAACCAGCACAAGATTGCGGTGCTGGCCTCTTACGACGAAGGCGACGATTCAGAGTCGGGTAACGATGACCTTGTCGGCACCGCTTATCAGCGCCAACGCTACGATCTGAGCTACGGCTGGCAGAATGACACCACCACAACCGAGATCTCAATAGGAAGGCTAGAAACTGACAACACCGGCACACCCGCTTTGCCCATGGACATCCTTTACATCGATTCCAGCCTGGCCAACTTTAAAGCCAGCAGAAACTTTGAGCAGTTCACGCTGAACACTCGGATGGGCTATAGCCATGTTGATCACGGCATGGATAATTATTCCCTACGCGGTAATGCCAACCCAATGAAGCACCGACTCAATACGGCCTCTGCCCAACAGCTCACCTGGGGAGTGAACCTCGAAATCCCAGTCGACATCCTGGACACCAGCCACCAATTGACTATCGGTGTTGATTCGACCGAAAACCGACACGACGCTGTCGTTACCAACCCCAACATGGCCGCCTTTCAGATTGAAAATTTTGCCAACGCAGAACGCAATATTTATGGTTTATTCGCCCAACTGGATGGTGACCTTGGCCCGTGGAACTTTAACGCAGGTATTCGCTATAACCGTATCGAGATGGACAGTGATCCGGTTTCCAGTACGGGGATGATGCCCATGCTGGCTAACGTCCTGTCCAACGACTTCAATACCGGGGATACCGCTAAAGATTTCAACAATATTGACCTGGTCTTCAAAGCGAGCCGCCCGCTGAGCGACAACCTGATAGGGAACGTGGGCCTGGGTCGAAAAACTCGGGCACCTTCTTATCAGGAACGCTATTTGTGGTTACCCATGGAATCGACTGGCGGCCTGGCCGACGGTCGAACCTACATCGGCAACCTCGAACTCGACAGCGAAGTTTCCCATGAAATCACCCTCGGACTCGAATGGCAGAAGGGCAAGTTCCAGGCCGATGGTGAGATATTCTATCGGGATATCAACGATTATATTCAAGGTACCCCGAGCATCAATACCACTGCTAATACACTGGCCTTGATGATGTCTGGAAAGTTACCGCTGCAATTTAATAATATTGATGCAGAACTCTATGGTTTTGATGGTAGTTACGGCTATCAGCTCTCGGATTCCTGGTCTCTGCACGGAGTACTCAGCCTGGTTCGAGGACGTAGCGATGCGGGGGATAATCTCTACCGCCTGCCACCGCTCAACCACCGTCTGACCCTGAGCTGGATACGCGACAATACCGATATACATCTGGAGTCCGTGCTGTATGACGAGCAAAGCCACATTTCCAGCTTTAACAACGAAGCCCCTACAGCAGGTTACGGATTGATTAACCTGCGTGGGAATTATCAAGTGACTAAACAGCTTCGAATGTCGCTTGGTATCGAAAATCTATTCGATAAATATTATCGCGACCACCTCGCCAGCTACAATCGTAATGTCGACAATACCGTTGCCGTCGGTGATCGACTGCCAGGGTCCGGTCGTAATATATATATCGGCATTAATCTCTCTATCTAACATAACTTCCTGATCAAGGGCTAACTCCACTGGGCTCGTCCTGGTGGAGTTAAAACAGAGTTCGCCACCTTTCGACGCTCCAGAACCATGGGCTATGCTAGGATTCTGCCATGGAACTCAATAGTACAAACACCTCAGCCGTTCGCCACCATTTGCGACAGCTCACTACCATCCGCTATATCGCGCTCGGGGGACAAACGCTTGCCCTGTTGATCTTTGCTTTTACCTACCCCATCGAACATCTGCCTATAAAAATTCTCGGCAGCATTACGCTGATATTTTTTATCCTCAATACATTAACTTTGTGGCGAACTCGACGGTCCCAGTCAATTTCCGAACAGGAGTTTTTTGGCCATTTAATACTGGATATCATCGGCCTTAGCGTCTTGTTATATTTTAGTGGTGGGGCGACCAACCCATTTATTTCCTATTTTTTGGTACCCATCAGTATTGCGGCAGCAACCCTGAGCCGTAATCTCGCCTGGCTGGTCACCGGGCTTGCCTTCATGGCCTACAGTTTACTACTGATTTTTTATTTTCCCATTCCCGACTTACTCCCTAACCTTCACAGCCAGGGTTTAAATCTGCATATTATCGGCATGTGGGCTAATTTCATTATCAGTGCCAGTTTAATCACCTACTTCGTATTCACCATGGCCGCCCAAATGCGCCTGCAGGAACAGCAGTTGTCCCTGCAACGGGAAGAACAACTACAGGACGAGCAAATCCTGGGCGTGGCAGCACTGGCCGCTGGAGCCGCTCACGAACTCAGCACGCCGCTCAATACAATGAAGTTGTTAATTGATGATTCTCGAACACATCTCGCGACACAGCCCGCGCTTCTGGAGCCGAAAGAGTTAGACCGTGATTTAGCCACCCTGCAACAACAAATCGAACGCTGTCGAAAAACCCTGAAGAAACTGGTTCAGGCTGCCAGTATTGTCGATGACGTGAACGACGCTCGCACGGTGCTCGACTATGTAGAGTCTGTCATCGAAAAATGGCGCATTATCCGGCCTACTGCCGAGCTGAAAAGTCAGATAGATAACAGCGATCCTGACATCGCAGCCTACTTCCATCCAACCATAGAACAGGCGCTACATAATCTACTTAATAATGCCGCGGATGCTTCAGAGAAATTAGAACTGAATATCCGTTGGGATTCGAGCACCCTGTTTTTTACCATTAGAGATTTTGGCCCCGGTATTGACCCCGCCACACTTGCCGACCTGGGGAAACCCGTTCGCAGCGGAAAGCCCCACGGCCTCGGCCTGGGTTTATTCCTGTCCTATTCCACCCTCACTCGCCACGGAGGAGAAGTGAGCTTTAATAATATCGATGAGAAAAACGGCCCCGGTGGCACATTAACGGAAATTATATTACCTTTGCGGGAGACATTCTGATGAGCGCTACAAGCTCATGAGCACGACATATCTAGTCGTGGATGACGACCCGGTATTTTGCGATACCCTGGCCCGTAGTATTAAAAACCTCGGCAACGAAGTATTTACCGCCTACGATGAAAGCACGGCCCTCGAACTTTGCCAGCTCAATCATCCCGAGCGCGCTATTGTCGATCTCAAACTTGGGGAGACCTCGGGACTGCATCTCGTCGAAAAATTAAAATCTCTCGACC
>JQIA01002122.1_pt1 | contig 10614 bp, 9 predicted proteins | sample 811431 | NCBI WGS metagenome assembly JQIA01 (sample SAMN02998118, study PRJNA258478) | marine sediment metagenome | biome: marine; feature: seafloor; material: sediment; isolation source: oil-polluted sediment collected from 3 locations (0.5 km, 0.7 km and 0.9 km)... | place: USA: Gulf of Mexico ... | reverse complement strand
GATGTTATGCAATTTGAAGATTCTGTATTCGGCACAGACTGGACAGCGTTTTCATCTGATGTTTCAAGTGGAACACAAACTGTTATAACTCACGCAACTCTTACAGACTTCGAACTTCGCTTAACAGGTGTTTATACTTTAGATGAAACCGATTTCGTGTTTGCTTAATATGTGTAAAAAAATAAACGGGGGCGGAATATCTCCTACCCTCGTTTTTTATGTGTAATAAATATAGTGGCGAAGATTACAATATAAACTTTGATAAATCAGTATCTTTCACCAATTCATTCAGATATTTTCTCACATATTTTTTATCTATTGTAATAGCCGTTCCTTTATTATCCGATGCCTCAAAACTAATATCTTCCAGTAATTTCTCCATCATTGTGTGCAAACGCCTCGCACCGATATTTTCCACATCACGATTTACCGTAGTTGCCAAAGATGCGATTTCAGCAATTGCTCCATCGGTAAATTTAATCGCGACATCCTCAACCGCCATCAATTCACGATATTGTCTTGTTAAACTATTTTCTGGTTCTTTTAAAATCCTGACTAAATCCGCCTCGGTTAGGGAATTTAACTCAACCCGAATCGGCAAACGCCCCTGTAATTCTGGGAGTAAATCCGACGGTTTGGATAAATGAAATGCACCTGAAGCTATGAATAAAACATGGTCGGTTTGAATGGTGCCGTATTTCGTGGAGACGGTCGTTCCTTCCAGTAGTGGCAATAAATCCCGTTGCACTCCTTCACGACTAACTTCCCCGCCACGAGTATTATTACTAACGGAAACTTTGTCTATTTCGTCGATAAATGCTATTCCGTGATTTTCCACCAAATATATAGCGTCTTCTATGATTGCTTCTTGATCGGTGAGTTTTTCACTTTCTTCCTCGATTAAAACTTCACGTGCTTCTTTGACTGGCATTTTACGGGTTTTGGTCGTTTTCCCCATGGCTTTTCCCATAATATCGCCGATATTTATAACGCCCATTTGTCCACCCGGCATTCCCGGTATATCAAACATTGGCGAGCCTCCCGCCCCGTTATCCTCTACCTGCACATCGATTTCTTTATCTTCATATTCGCCGTTATCCAGTTTTTTCTTAAACATAGTGCGGGTTTCTTCGCCAGCACCTTCACCGACTAGTATATCCAGTATGCGTTCTTCCGCATTTACTTTGGCTTTTATCTCAACTTCTTTATGTTCTTTAGTGCGGACGATGTTGATTCCCACTTCTATTAGGTCGCGAATTATGGATTCCACATCCCGTCCGACATAACCTATTTCGGTGAATTTTGTAGCTTCTACTTTGATAAATGGAGCGTCTGCGAGTTTGGATAAACGGCGTGCGATTTCGGTTTTACCAACTCCTGTAGGTCCTATCATAAGGATATTTTTCGGCACTATTTCAGTGCGTAGTTCCTCATCCGCGATTTGCTGTCTACGCCATCTATTACGAAGTGCGAGTGCGACGGCTTTTTTCGCGTCTTTTTGACCTATAATATATCTATCAAGTTCCGATACTATCTCACGGGGAGTTAATTTTGTCATATTTTACTACAATATTTATGTGGTATTGATACATAAAACATTGCGACGCGTTAGGCAAGATTTAAAATATATAAGAACCTGCCCAAGGACTTTGAACAGGTTCTTAAGGGCGAAGTTACTCGGAGAAATCAATCGTAATTTTTAGAATAAAACGTAGCTAATTTGATTTTCTTTATCATCCTATCAGCTCTACTATCGCCTAATTCTTTCGCGGTTTGAAAGTCTTTCATTGCTTCGTTATTTCTCTTAATAGCACCTTTCGCCACGCCTCTATTGTAATAAGAAGCGGCTTTTTGAGGGTCTGATTTTACAGCCTTATCGAAATCCTCTATGGCTTTTTCATACAAACGAAGCTTACCATTGGAAGTTCCCCTACCGTTATAAGCGGCGACACTGCTGGGATCTATCTCTATTGCTTTTGTGAAATCTGCAATCGCGGCTTTATGTCTTCTAATTGCGGCTTTTTCCACGCCTCTAAGGACATAGGATTTGACGCTATTAGGATGTTTTCTTATTGCTTCATCAAGGATTAAAATTGCACGGTCGTAATTTCCTGTTTGAAATTCTGCAAAAGACCGCCTGTTGTATTCAATGACGGATTTTTGTTCTATTGATACTTTTTCTGTTGGTGCTTTTTCCACAGATACTTTTTTATTTTCTGAAGTAGTACCGCAACATGATAAAAATAAAACTAACGCTATTAGTGACTTTTTCATATCTCCCCTCTTTTTGGCTTGAAACTATAATTGAACAAAATATTCTTTGCCCACTATCTTAAGTGTATATGAAAAGTATGAAGAAAAGGATAACTACTAGTTGAAAGACTTGTTTATCAGATGATGATCAGCCAAAACGCAAGCAAGCATAGCCTCGCCGACAGGAACAGCACGAATACCCACACATGGATCATGTCTGCCCTTTGTGGAGACTTCAATATTATTCCCATTTACATCAATACTACGCAGTGGTTTAAGAATAGAACTCGTCGGTTTAACGGCAAAACGCGTCACGATCGTATCCCCATTGGAAATACCACCAACAACCCCGCCCGAATTATTGGATAAATACCGCACCTGCCCGTTTTCCATAATCATCTCATCGGCGTTTTCCTCACCACGCATAGAAGCAGCATCAAATCCATTTCCGATTTCCACACCCTTCACCGCGTTAATACTCATCATCGCCTTGGCAATATCAGCATCCAATTTATCATACACAGGCGAGCCAAGCCCCAACGGCACACCCTCCGCCTCAATCTGAATAACCGCACCAACCGATGAACCATCCTGCATAATTTCTTCTAAATATTTCTTCCAATCTGCTACCGCCGACGCATCAGGACAGAAAAACGGATTCTCCCGCACGGCATCCCAATTCCAATTTTCAGTATTGATAGTTTCCGTTCCTATTTGCACTACTGCACCACGGATTTTTACAGAATCACCAAGGATTTTCTTAGCAACCGCCCCAGCTGCCACACGCATTGCGGTTTCTCTCGCACTAGAACGCCCACCGCCACGATAATCACGAATACCGTATTTTTGCTGATAAACATAGTCAGCATGTGACGGACGAAATGTATCCTTAATTTCGGAATAATCCCGCGAGCGTTGGTCTTGATTTTGAATAAGTAAACTAATCGGACAGCCAGTTGTCTGCCCTTCAAATACACCCGATAGGATTTTCACCGTGTCGGGTTCTTTCCGTTGCGTAGTGAATTTTGACTGTCCAGTTTTACGACGGTTTAAATCCGCTTGAATATCAGCTTCGGTAAGTGAGATTTGCGATGGAACACCGTCTATAACACAGCCGATTGCTTCTCCATGACTTTCACCCCAAGTCGTGAATTTAAATAATTTTCCGAATGAATTTCCAGTCATACAATCCCCTATTTTATTGTAATATCAGGAGCATCAACCCGCTTCATTCCCACAACATGGTATCCACTATCTACATGCAGATTTTCACCTGTAGTTCCCGCACCTAAATCACTTAGTAAATATAACGCCGCACCACCAACATCATCCAGAGTCGTGTTGCGTTTTAACGGAGCGTTATTTTCATTCCATTTTAGGATATATCTAAAATCACCAATTCCCGCCGCAGCCAAAGTTTTTATTGGTCCTGCTGATATTGCATTTACCCGCACGCCGTATTCACCCAAATCCGCCGCTAAATACTGCACACTTGCTTCAAGAGCCGCCTTCGCAACACCCATTACATTATAATGAGGCATAACTTTTTCCGCACCGTAGTATGAAAGTGTAAGCATGCTCCCGCCTTCTTTCATCAATGGATATGCACGTTTTGCCACGGCAGTAAAGGAATAGCAGGAAATGTTCATAGTATTGCAGAAGTTTTTCGCCGTTGTATCAACATATTTTCCAGTTAATTCGTTTTTATCTGAGAAGGCTATAGCGTGAACGATGAAATCAATCTTTCCCCATTTTTGCTCAATTTCGGCAAATACAGCGTCCATACTAGCTTCATCAGTAACATCACAAGGTATTACAATTTCAGAATTCACAGATGCCGCCAAAGGCTTAATCCGTTTTTCCAACGCCTCACCTTGATAGGTAAAGGCAAGCTCAGCCCCTTGATTTGCAAGTGCTTTTGATATTCCCCAAGCGATAGATTTACTATTCGCCACACCCATTATAAGTCCTCTCTTACCCTGCATAAGATTTCCTGCGGGTAAGTTCGTATCTAATTTATTATTTTCCATGCTTTTTAATAGCATTTAATTTTCGATATTAAAAGTATAATTTACCTAATAATTTTCCAGCGTCCATCGGGTTGGCGACATGCCTCGCCATATCCTTCTTCACGGCGACCAGCAACGACAATCGTTTGGTTATATTCTCTACAATATTCGCCCGTATTATTTTGATAAACATTCCGTGGAGTAAATGAGCCAGAATTTCCGCTATCTGGATTTCTCCAAGTGCTGGTAGTATTAGAACGGGCGGTTTCCAAAGCATTCTGCGATGTTTGGTGATATTTCGCCATATCTGCCTGATCAAGCGATGCACCAACTGATTTTCCCAATGCCGCACCAAGTAGCGTTCCTGCTGCGATTGCTGCGATATTCCCGCTGCCTTTTCCGATATTAGAACCAACCCACGCACCACCTGCGGCACCAGCTAAAGTCCCTATGTTTTCCTTGGTAAATGGGTCGTTTTGCCGCCATTCAGCACATGACGACAGCATTAAAGTAGAACAAATCAAACCAGTAGCAATAAATTTTCTCATATCAAAACCTTGTATTCATTATTATAAATAGATAAATTGTTATACGATAAAAAGCAAATATTTCCTTCGGTAAAAAAATGAACACTCAAAAAATAAATAAGATTTTCACCCTGTTTTCTAACGAAAAACCCGCCCCTAAAGTTGAGTTGAAATATACGAATAATTATACATTTTTAGTCGCGATTATATTGTCTGCACAGGCGACTGATGTCGGAGTTAATAAAGCCACCAAGGATTTATTTCATAGAATAAACTCTCCACAAGGCATGTTGGAATTAGGTGAGGGTGGATTAAAGGAATACATCAAAACCATAGGGTTATATAATAATAAGGCGAAGAATATTATCGCTATGTCGGGGATGCTGGTGAATGAATACGATGGTGAAATTCCTGATACGCTGGAAGGGCTTGTGAAGCTCGCTGGGGTAGGACGGAAAACCGCAAGTGTATATCTTAATACGGTATATAATATGCCAGCCATCGCGGTTGATACTCATGTATTTCGTGTGTCAAATCGTATTGGATTGGTGAAAACGAAAACTCCGTTGCAGACGGAAAAAGCTTTGCAAGAAATCGTGCCTACCAAATGGCATGCGAATATTAGTAATTGGCTAGTGCTACACGGACGGTATATTTGCAAGGCACGAAAACCTGAATGCGGTAATTGTGTTATAGAAAAACTGTGCGAATTTGAGGGTAAGGTTTTATGAAAATTATTTGCCATGATGATTTTAATGTCATCCCAGAAGTTAGAGGCTCTAGGATTTTAATCCATAGAGACTCTTGCTATCTGGGATCCATTTTGAGGCGGTGAATAATCTTGAGATGGATTCCAGATAGCTCCCATTTCTTACCAAATAAATTTGGAGAAATTGGGCTTCTGGAATGACAAGCAGGTTTATAGCAAACTAACTCAAAACATCCTTCACAGTCTCCGCCAATTTCTTAAGCGTAAATGGTTTTGGCAAGAAGTTAAAGTCCTCATCCGCATCGAAATTCTCCGCAAACGCATCCTTCGCATATCCAGAAATAAACACGACTTTTATATCCGCATGTTTCTCCTGAATTTTCTTCACCATCGCAGGTCCTGTCATTCCCGACATCATAACATCGGTAATAATTAGCTCGATTTTATCGCCTTCTTTTTCCACGATTTCCAGAGCTTCCTCGGCACTTTCCGCCTCAAGAACGTTATATCCCTTATTACTCAATGCACGATATGCCACCATTTTTACAGCTATTTCATCCTCAACAAGTAAGATAGTATTTCCACCTGTGAGGTCTTTTATAACGGTTTTTTCCTCAGCGACTTCTTCTTTTTCAGGTGCGTCATATCCTTTGAATAATATGTTGAACGTAGTGCCTTTACCCTCTTCGCTATTGACGAAAATATATCCTTTGGTTTGCTTTACTATACCGTATACCGTTGCGAGTCCAAGCCCTGTTCCTGAATTACCTTTTGTTGAGAAAAACGGCTCAAATATTTTTTCAATCACATCATCGGGGATTCCCGTTCCTGTATCAGATACGGAGATTTTTACATACTCACCTTCTGGAATGGTTTCTTCCTCTGCGGTATATCCAAAATCCAACTTGGTTTTTTTGGATACTACGACATTGCTAGTTTCTATGGTGACGTCTCCGCCTTTTTCCAACATAGCATCACGGGCATTTACTGCTAGATTTAAAATCACCTGCTCTAACTGACCTTCATCTACCTTTACCATTTTTAGGTTTTCACCATGTATCATTTCAAGGCGAATATTTTCACCAATCAGACGACGGATAAGGTTGGAAAGTTCTGATAAAACACTTGTAATACTTATGATTTTCGCCTGTAAAACCTGACGGCGGGAGAAAGCTAGCAATTGCCGAACAAGCCCAGAAGCACGAGTTGCGTTTTGTTTTATCTGAATAATATCCGAAAATGAACTATCTCCGGGGGCATGGCGACTTAATAACAGGTCACAAAATCCTATCATAGCTGTTAGTAAGTTGTTGAAATCATGTGCGATTCCACCTGCTAGCTGCCCGATAGCCTGCATTTTTTGTGAATTAGCGATTTTTGTCTCAATGCTTTTTTGCTTACTATTATCCATCAGGTAAAAAGCGTATTTAATTTTTGGATCAGCCGCCGTTTCTATAGGGTGAATAAGCAACGCCGCACCTCTATAATAATCGTAATTTAGAGCGACATCTATCCACTCTGATTCCTGCTGGCTATTAAGAAGTGCGTAAACAATATCCTTTTGTTTTTCGTCAATAATATCCATTAAATTCCACTCTTCATCCTCTTCCTTTAGAAGGAATTTCCTGAGCGGTTCATTGGAAATAATAACTTTTCCGTCGCCATCTATCAGCCCAATAGCAATCGGGGAATGTTGTATTAAAACGGGAAAACTTTGCTTTTCCTTCTTTTCCTCAACCTCTATTTCAGATGCGACTTTTAATGCGAAAAATCCTTTTGGACGCTCAATAGGGTCAATCGTTAAGGATAATTTTTCCTCATTATGTTTGTATGCTAATTTAACAGGCGTTCCATTTTCAAGGCTTCTTAATATATCGTCTTTTTTATCAAGCCCGCCCAATTCCAATATTGCATCAAGAGTTAATTCGGATTTTTCAAAAAGTGCCTGCGTTTCGGGACTAGCGTATTCTATCTCGCCAAAGACATTAAGTATTACGAAAAAATCAGTATGGAGCCTTGCGACGCTGGAAAAAATCGCACTGGAAAATTCCGTGATATACATCCTATCATGGCTTTTCTGGACTTTGTATATAGTAAACCAAGCCATTGCGGTAAAAATAAAAGCAATACTCAGTGATAATATTATGTATATATTATCGTATTCTTTCAAAAGCGATATGATAAAATACACGAAAGCAAATGCGATAACAAACGCAAGTGCTACATAGTATATCGATTCAGAATGCCGAATAACGAAATTACTATCGGTTAATCTTTTGCTTTTTTTAAATCCGAGAATGTTTTTCATAGTTGCGATTTATAACATCAAAACATCGTATAATAAATTTTTTTATTTAAAAAACTGTAGTGTTTGGGAGAAATAGTATATAAGGCTACTCTTTATTATATATAACATCTTTTTTACTCTCGCAATAATATGTCATTTACACTTGCAATAATCGGGCGACCTAACGTAGGAAAGTCCACTCTTTTCAACAGGCTTACTAAAACTAGGCTTGCTATTGTGCATGATATTGCTGGTGTTACGCGGGATAGAAAGGAGAGCTTTCTTAATCTAGGCGATACAGAAATAAAAGTCATAGATACTGCGGGTTTGGAAGAGGCGGAAAACGCAACTCTTGAAGGCAAAATGATGGAGCAGACGGAAATCGCTATAGAGGAAGCCGATATTATCCTTATGGTGATTGATGGAATAGATGGCGTAACTCCTGTTGATAGATATTTCGCGAAAATGCTTCGTAAAAGCGGAAAATCAATTATTCTTGCTGTGAATAAATGCGATACGAAAAAGGGTAAAGCAGGGGTTTCAGAGGGGTTTGATCTTGGATTTGGAAAGCCTTTGGAAATATCCGCAGCACACTCAATGGGAATTGCAGACTTGCAAAAAAGAGTGGCAAATGAACTGAAAATTAAAGAAATAAAAGGAAGCAACGTTGTTCCTCAATTCATTGAAGAATCTATAAAAATCGCGATTGTTGGTCGTCCTAATGCTGGAAAATCCACATTTATCAATAAGTTATTGGGTCATAATAGGCTTATAACTGGTGAGATGGCGGGTATCACGCGGGATGCTATAGAAATAGAATGGAATTATAAGGGCAATGATATTACGCTGGTGGATACGGCGGGAATGCGTAAAAAAAGTCGCGTATCTCAAAATATGGAGAAAATGTCCGTATCAGATGCGATAAAAGCACTGAATTATGCACATGTTGCGGTGTTGATGATAGATGGAACTTGCCCGCTGGAAAAGCAAGATCTTACTATTATGGCTAAGGTAGAATCGGAGGGCAGGGTGCCTATTATTGCTGTAAATAAATGGGATTTGGTTAAAGAAAAAGACGAAGTATTGGAAGAAATCCGATACATGGTTGAGAAATCTCTACCGCAAATTAAGGGTGTTGAGATTGTTACAATGTGTGCTGAAAAGGGAAAGGGCGTCGAGAAAGTTATCGATGCTGCGTTGGAAGGTTATGAACTTTGGAATAAACGGATTTCCACATCAAAGCTAAATAATTGGCTACAGTTTATAATCGATAAACACCCGCCACCGTTGGTTTCTGGTCGTAGAATAAAAATCCGTTATATGACGCAGGTGAAAACGCGTCCTGCAACGTTTATGCTTTCTGTAAGCTCGCCTGATGAATTACCGAAAAGTTATCTTCGGTATTTAATCAATTGTATGCGTAAGGATTTTGATATTTGGGGCGTGCCGATTCGGGTAAATTCTAGGAAGAAGAAAAATCCTTATGTTTGATGGGGGAGGGTGGAATTACACCCACTTTCGCAAAACTAAGTTTAGCGGTATAGTGAAATAAATATTATGAAGGAAAAACTTATGCAAAAAATTATGGATGTTTTTTTATGGTTAGGCTTTAGGAAAGAAAATAAAAAAGTAGAGGCTAATATCTCTAAAGTGCAAATTATTTTAGATAATTTACTCGCTGAAGAGCATATAGAAAGCAAAAATGTCCTTTATGGATTGGATTGTGCAAAAGAAAGGTTGGCTGACTTATTGGATACTAAAAAAGCTTTTGAAGAAAAAGCTATAAATCTATTTAAATCTCAGATAGGAATTGCTTCTATTATGTTAGCTTTGACCAAGACTGGTATACTTCAAATAAGCGAACCTAATATAAATTTTGTAATTTTTTCCTTCATTGTATTTATAATTGGAGCAGTTCTTTCTCTGCTTTCACTTCAAGTTAACGCTTACGGTGCATTTGGAGAACACCCAATAGATTTTTTACAAAAAGAAGTAATGACGGATAAGAAAGCATTAAATGAATTACTTTTATTTATGTTGCACAGCCACATAGAAAGAATAAACATAAGCGAAGAATCCAATAAGATAAAAGTAAGCTATATTAAAGCAAGTATTTGGCTTATCTTAATAGCTACAGCACCACTTGTAACGCTAATGTTTAACCTCTTTTAATTTTCGCAGACAAGCCTTTAGTTGTAACGCTTCCTATAGCTTGATATGTAACACCGCTTGGTTGTTTTTGAGTGTTTGTTTTATTTATTGTGGAATTATTTCCTTGGTTATTTGAAGTATCGCTCTGCATTTCATTATTTGTCATAGTATCCTCGCTTTGAATGTAATCCCATCTTTATCAGGTCTTTTCATTATAAAGGCTAACATACGAAAATACAACATATACTATTCACGCTTTTTTTCGCATCCCAATGATTGAAAATCGTTTTACAAATTCATGTTGCTGTTATATATAAAACAGTAAGAATAGCGAACTGGTTATTCTGGGTGCTTACTCGCACCGAAGGCTAGGCATGTTGCCACATGACAACGGCTCCCGATTTTATTCTATATAAGGTTGGGGGTCTTCAGCTATACAATAGCGGAGGACACTTGTGTTCGTCGTAAAAGCTGAGGGCATGAACTTAGTCCATGCGAGTAAACCCCCAACTACCAGTTTCTCATTCTGGTAGTTTTTTTATTCTGGGGCTAAGCCCCTCTAAAATGAGAGTTTAAACATGAGCAAGATTATTCTATTTAACAACGAAGTTAATCTAAACGACAATATCATTGACATATCAGTTGAAGGTAAAGGGGCGATAAAATTATACGGTAAAT
>JQIA01002121.1_pt1 | contig 10620 bp, 6 predicted proteins | sample 811431 | NCBI WGS metagenome assembly JQIA01 (sample SAMN02998118, study PRJNA258478) | marine sediment metagenome | biome: marine; feature: seafloor; material: sediment; isolation source: oil-polluted sediment collected from 3 locations (0.5 km, 0.7 km and 0.9 km)... | place: USA: Gulf of Mexico ... | reverse complement strand
GACTTTAACCAATACATCCATAGTGGCATCACACACCTCGGCTAATCGGCAAACACCAGATGGCGTTTTTATTGATACTTTGTATGATTTTAAAATTAAAACTTTAATGGCAAATCCTGCTGGAGACCTAGTGCCTGATACCAATTTAACCAGCTTAGGTAATGCCAATATTACGTTTTTCGACCCTGATAATTTAATATCATACAACGGTCCTTTGTGGGAGTTACAAGCTGTTGAGGTGGTCATAAGGGCGCAACCACCCATGACAAACGAAGAAATTCAAACCCCAGAAATGACTGTGTTTTTAGAAGAAAGTGTCAATGAAAATTTATTTAGAGAATACTTAAAATCAAAGAATTTAGCAGTGGTAGTTATGCGTGATATAACCACTAGAGATGCAACGGATCAACAACAACCCTATAATTTAAGGGTTGCAAATAGCAATCCTATTCATCAAACGATTGGCGCAGCTGGTCAAATATATGACATATCCCATATGCAGTTTTTGCAAGCTGATCAGATACGTGGTTCTCGAGCAAATAACCCTATTGACCCAGGGCAAAGAGTACTGGCACAATTTTTACATGATGAAAATGCGGTCAGCAGTAATATACCATTTATTAATGCTCCGCCGGGAAGTGCAGAAATATTTCCTGATGGTTCGGTATCATTTTTTGTTCCTGCCAGACGTGCCATGGCATGGCAGTCTTTGGCACCTGATGCCACACCAATCGTACGCGAACGGTATTGGATAACTTTTCAGCCTGGAGAAATTCGAGCTTGTGGTGGTTGTCATGGGGTGAATAATGTAGATCAGGCAGGGCAAATGCCCAATGTTCAAAAAGCCGAAGCTTTTAGAGCGTTATTGCAACATTGGAAACAAAACTTAAATTCATTGATTTTTGCCAATGGTTTTGAGAATTAAATGATTGTTAAGGTATTTATAATGACACCTTGCACCCCACGGTGGTTGTGCTAAATCTGTATAATTGGTGGATTAATACTCTTTATCTTTTTGAGCTTCATGTTCTCCATTTTATCGCTAATAAATAGATTCCCGCCTAGGCGGGAATGACGGAGGTGGTTACAAATTCGGTGCCAATATCTTTCTGGCTTTTTCAAGTTCAATGCCTTTTCTTTTTGCATAATCATTTAGTTGATCTTCGCCAATTTTTCCTAATACAAAATAATGTGATTGAGGATGCGAGTAGTAAAATCCACTGACTGAGCTAGCGGGATACATTGCAAAGCCTTCGGTAAGTTCTACACCGATAGTGTTTTCTACATCTAGCAAGGAGAACAACAGTTCTTTCTGAGTGTGATCTGGACAGGCAGGGTAACCAGGAGCAGGGCGTATGCCTTGGTACTTTTCATTGATTAAATCATCATTGTTCAAATTTTCGGTTTTACCATAACCCCAGTGTTTGGTTCGAACCAATAAATGCAAATGCTCAGCGAATGCTTCGGCTAATCTATCTGCCAATGCCTTGAGTAGAATAGATGAATAATCATCATGATTGGCTTCAAATTCGCTGATTTTTGATTCAATACCGATACCTGTTGTGACGGCGAAAGCGCCGATGTGATCATTGTGACCGCTTTCTTGTGATGCAATAAAGTCGGTTAAGCATAAATTGTTGCCGGCTTTTTGTTTTTGTTGACGTAAGTTGTGTAGCCTATGGTTTTGCTTATTGTGTGAAATAATGACATCATCTTCCACTGCATGGGCAGGAAAAATACCAAAAACAGCTTTGGCTGAGAGCCATTTTTCATTGACGATTTTCTCAAGCATGGCTTTGGCATCTTTGAATAAATCCGAAGCACTCTGGCCGACAATTTCATCTGTTAGAATTTCAGGATATCTGCCATGCAGCTCCCATGTTTGGAAAAAAGGGGTCCAATCGATGACGTCTACTAAGTTTTCTAAAGGGTAATCATGAAATTCTTTAATGCCAGTAAAATTTGTAGGCACGGGATGAGATTTTTTCCAGTCAATTTGGAATTTATCAATACGCGCATCAAACAGTGGCAGTGTCATTTTTTTGCTGGGGCGATTAAGTCTGCGTTGTCTAATTTCTTCGTATTCTTTTTTGATTTTATCAACAAAAGGTTGTTTGAGTTCTTTAGAACCCAATAAATTTTGTGCTACCCCCACTGCACGTGAGGCATCTTTAACCCAAATGGTATCCCTTGTATAGTTGGGTTCAATTTTTAACGCAGTGTGTGTACGTGATGTTGTTGCCCCACCAATCAATAAAGGTATTTTCATGCCTCTTGACTCCATTTCTTCGGCAACATCACACATTTCATCCAATGAAGGTGTAATCAGACCGCTTAGTCCAATAATATCAGCATTGTGTTCAATCGCAGTATCTAATATTTTATTGGCAGGAACCATAACGCCTAAGTCAATGATGTTATAATTGTTGCAACCCAAAACCACTCCAACAATATTTTTTCCTATATCATGTACATCACCTTTAACCGTGGCCATAATAATTGTACCATTGTGTTGTTGTTTGCCTTTTTGTGCTTCAATAAGTGGTAATAACCATGCCACCGCTTTTTTCATCACGCGGGCAGATTTAACCACCTGTGGTAAAAACATTTTGCCATCACCAAACAAATCACCGACGGTATTCATGCCATCCATTAATGGCCCTTCAATAACGCCTAGTGGATCATTGAGGTCTTTGTAGGCAGCTTCAGTGTCTTCATCTATATATTCTGTAATGCCTTGAACTAGGGCATACGATAACCTTTCTGTAATAGGTAATTCGCGCCATTTTTTATCGGCTTGTTTTTGTTTTTTTCCTTGTATACCTGCTGCAATGTTCATTAATCTTTCCGTGGCATCATCGCGGCGATTAAACAATAAGTCCTCAACGCGATCACGAACATCACCATCAATGTCATCATAAACAGTCAGTAAACCAGGGTTAACAATGCCCATGTCCATGCCGGCTTTAATGGCATGGTATAAAAATACCGAGTGGATGGCTTCTCTTAGTGGATTGTTTCCTCGGAATGAAAAGGAAATATTTGAAACACCACCTGAAACATGGCACAAAGGCATTTCTTGTTTAATAATCCGTGTCGCTTCAATAAAATCTACACCATAATTATTGTGCTCAGATAAGCCTGTCCCAATGGCAAATATATTCGGATCGAATATGATATCTTCAGGTAAAAATCCGACTTTATTGACCAATACGTCATAACTGCGGCGACAAATTTCAACTTTGCGATCTTGGGTATCGGCTTGTCCTGTTTCATCAAATGCCATGACGATAACTGCAGCACCATATTTTTGAATGATTTTGGCTTGTTTGATGAAGTTATCTTCGCCCTCTTTGAGTGATATTGAATTGACCACTCCTTTGCCTTGAATGTGGCGTAATCCTGCTTCGAGTACTTCCCATTTGGAAGAATCAATCATGACAGGGACTTTAGCAATGTCAGGTTCTGTGGCAATGATGTTTAAAAACTCTATCATCACTTCTTTGGATTCTATCAAGCCTTCGTCCATGTTGATGTCGATGATTTGTGCACCGTTTTCAACTTGGTCTAAGGCCACTTGAACGGCTTCTTCATAACTGCCTTCTTTTATTAGCCGTTTGAATTTCAATGAACCCGTTACATTGGTGCGTTCACCGACATTAATAAAGTTTGATTGTTTGGTGATATTGAATGCTTCTAGGCCTGATAAACGTGTCATTGTCGCAATTTTAGGTAATACACGGGGTTTTTTACCCGCAATGACTTGGTTTATAACGGCAATGTGTTCAGGCTTAGTTCCACAGCAACCACCGACAATATTAATTTGTTCTGCATCGGCCCATTGTTCTATTATTTCTGCCATTTCTTCAGGTGTTTCATCATACTCACCCAGTTCATTAGGCAAGCCAGCATTAGGGTGAACACTGACAAAACATTCGCAAATATTAGATAGTTCTTGTACATAGGGACGCAATTCATCAGCTCCTAAGGCACAATTTAATCCAATAGAAATTGGTTTTATATGGCGCACAGAATTATAGAAGGCTTCATTGGTTTGACCCGATAAGGTTCGTCCACTGGCATCAACAATGGTTCCTGAAATCATGATGGCAATGTCTTCATTGCGTTCATCTAATACTTCAGACAGGGCAAATAAGGCTGCTTTACAGTTGAGCGTATCAAATATGGTTTCTACCATTAGTACATCAGCGCCACCATCAAGTAAGGCATTGGCAGATTCGATATAATTGTCAACAAGTTCTTGAAAACTCACATTTCTAAAGCCAGGGCGATTAATGTCAGGTGATATGGAAGCCGTTCTATTGGTTGGACCCAATACACCAACCACAAACCGTGGTTTGTTTTCAGTTGAGAATTCGGAGCAGGCTTGTTTTGCCAGTTTGGCTGATTGGTAATTAATCTGGTAGTTCTGTGCTTGCATGCCATAATCGGCTTGGGCTATCTGGGTGGCATTAAAAGTATTGGTTTCCAGTAAATCAGAACCGGCTTTTAAATTGGCACGGTGAATATTTAATATCGCTTCAGGCTGAGTTAATGACAATAAATCATTGTCGCCTTTGAGCGGCATATCATGGTCTAAAAATAAATCTCCACGAAAATCACTTTCGCTAAATCTATGCGCTTGAATCATGGTGCCCATGGCTGAATCAAGTAATAATATTCTTTGTTTTAATAGTTCTGTTAGTTGTTGTTTAATATTCATATTGTATTTTAAATTAGCTCTTTATAGCTTCTAGTGTGACGACTTCAAAATGGGGTTTTCGGTTTTCTTTAGAAGTGACCTTAGTTTGTATATTCTTCAACCCAGCCGCTTTTGCCATGGTATCTAATTCATCCGGGGTGAAGCCATTGTTGACATGCCCAAAATCCTTAATAATTTCTGTATGTGAATGCTTGTTTAAAGTTGATATTAATAGTTTGCCACCCCTTTTGAGCTGAGAACTGGCTTGATTTATGGCTATATTTGCTTGGCTTGAATAAGTGAGAACATGCAGTAAAAAGACAGTATCAAATTTTGTATTGAGCTCAAGTTTGTGCATGTCTGAGACCAAATATGAAATGTTGTCAGCATGTAAAAGTCTTTTTTTAGCGGCTTTAATAACCGTTTCACTGCTATCTATACAGGTATAATTGTCGGCCCTTTCATGCAATAATTCTGCTAAAACACCATCGCCCGATCCAATATCCAGCACATTGCCTAAATCTAGTAAATAACCTAAAGCTCTGGTTGTGGCTTCCCAACTTCTGCCAGGAGAATATTGTCTTTCCATGTCACCTGCTACAGAATCCACCCAGTTTTTATTTTTGGCCCTTTCAGACAATACCAGTTGTAATCTTGATTCATCTTGTTTGACCAATGAATCATTCTGTCCTTCAACAATAAGTGTGTTCCAAATACTTTCGTATTGTTGAGTGATAACATTAGAATTAAGTCTGTAATAAGTTGAGACACCATCTTTTCGTCCCAAAACAAAGTGCTGTTCTTTCAATTTTGCTAAGTGTGTCGATATTCGCGGTTGTGCCAACTGTAATGTTGAAGACAATTCGGCCACAGTCAGTTCATGTTCTTTTAACAATAACAGCAGTCTTAAACGTGTTTCATCTGCCAGTAATTTAAATACCAAAGCTATATTCATCTTTATATCTTGATTTAGAGATAAATGATATTGTAGCAATCAAATTTAATGGGTCAAGCTAATTTTTACTATTGCTTGCAATTGTTATTAAATCCTTAACGGTTGAGTTGTTCTGTAGGAGATTGGTTAATAATTCGACAGTATATGGATTGAAGTATTGCTTGTGAGATATTGATCTGTACCAATTCAAACATGTTTTGGTAGAGTCCACTAAAATGTGTCTGACTGAGTCGAATTTGACACGAGCTCTGATTAAAGATAAATCGCAGTTTCTACCAGTTAATGGTTTTTAATGAAATTGGATGTTGATTTATAAAATTAATTATTTGTAAAGTTACTTAAGCCATTCGTTTTAATTCTGCAGCAGTATCAACCAGTAATTTTCTTTTAAACAATAATTGCCACTGGGTGCCACCCATTTGTGTCCACAAGACGGCTGAACGAATTCCTGCAAGTAAAACGGTACGAATTTTTTCTGTGATGACGGCTTGTTTTAGGTATTCTGGTTTGCCATTAAGAATGATACGGGGTTGTAAAAGACTAACAGTTGAACTATAAACGTTAGCGAGTTTTGTAATCACAGCAGATGCGTGTGGGTCATCTGGTAGTTGTAATAATTTGGAGTCCAATATACCTTTTTGAATCATTTCTAAATAATCAGTGCGTTTGTTAAGTTTACGCTCTAAAGTTAACAAAGTTAAGGTGTATTTAAGGACTGTTAAGTAGTCTGGGTCACGGTTAAAGGCGTAACTCAGTGTTTTCAAACCCGTATTTACATTTCCCATGTCGGAACCATAAATTTCACTAATATCATCACAGTCCATTATGTATAAACTGTTGATGCTGGCTTCAAAGCCATTGTGGTCTCTAACTTTTCCAGTGCTGGCCAATTCATTGGCAAAATAAGCGGCTTGGCAAACACCTGCCAGTGCGATGGTTCGATTTTTCATAGTAGTATCATTCTGTATAAAATTCACATGTATTTGTGAGTGTGTCTGTGTGTTGGATTATACCACCACCAAGGCAAACATTGTCAGCATAAAAGACAACAGATTGTCCAGGGGTTACGGCTCTTTGTTTTTGATCAAAATCTACCTGAATAAATCCTTCATTATTTAATGAAACTAGGCAATCTTGATCACTTTGACGGTAGCGTGTTTTTGCTTTGCATCTGATCGGTAAATGGGGTTGTTGACCTGAAACCCAATTAAGATTAATGGCTATTAATGATTGTGACAATAACAATGGATTGTCTCCACCTTGTATCGCAATTAGTTCATTGTTTTGGTGGTTTTTAGCGGCCACAAACCATGGCAATGCAGGCGCATCTTTAACTCCGCCAATGCCTAAACCTTGTCTTTGTCCAATGGTGTAATACATTAAACCTGTTTGTTTTCCAATGATAGTGCCTATATCATTAACGATGTTTCCTGGATTTGGTTTCAAATAAGAGGCTAAAAATTTCTGAAAATCCTTTTCACCAATAAAACATATGCCGACAGAATCCTTTTTATCGTGTACGATTAAATCTAATTCTTGTGCGATTTCTCTGACCTTTGGTTTGTCTATTTTTCCCAGTGGGAAAAGTGAGTAGGCCAGTTGTTCTTGAGTAATGGTGTAAAGAAAATAACTTTGGTCTTTGTTGTTGTCTTTGCCTTTAAGAAGACGAAATTTTCCATTGTGAAAGTCTTTGTCAACATAATGGCCTGTTGCCATGAAGTCAGCGCCTAAATCTTGGGCATTTTCTAAAAATGTTTTGAATTTAATTTCACGGTTACAGAGGATGTCGGGGTTGGGTGTGCGCCCAATTCTGTATTCGTTTAAAAAATCTTCAAACACAAAATCCCAATATTCTGAGGCAAAATTACGCAAATGTAATTTAACCTTGAGTTTGTCTGCAACAGATTGAGCGTCTTTGACATCATCATCTGCTGTGCAGGTTTCTAAGGTGTCATCTTCTTCCCAGTTTTTCATAAACATGCCTTGTACGGCATAGTCTTGTTGCTGAAGTAGGGCGACGCTAACAGAGGAATCAACCCCTCCTGACATGCCAACTATTACTTTAGTCTGTTTGTTTTTCTTTGTCATAATAACTGAAAAAATCTAAATCAAATTTCTTACCGGCAATATAGTGATCAATGTGATGTATTACAAGAGGACTGCGCAATCGGTGTGAGTTTTGCTTCACTTCATCACGACTCATCCACAGGCTACGAATGATGCCATCATCTAATATCCTATCAGGAAAATATTCCAATGGAATTCCTGCAAAACAGGCTCTTAAAAAATGTGTATCGCTGTTTGGAGATGTCCATTGGGCCAATTCAATCATATGAGAAATTTTAACACGCCAAGCACTTTCCTCCAAGGTTTCTCGAATAGCTGCTTGGATGAGTGTTTCGCCTTTGTCCAGGTGACCCGCTGGTTGGTTGAGTATTTTCTTTCCATGCAAATTTTCTTCGACCATCAGAAATTTATTGTTTTTTTCTACTATGGTTGCAACGGTTATGTGCGGTAGCCAATTATCTATCATTTGATTCTATAGTAAATATCAGTCGCGAATTATACGCTATTATTAAAGTCTTTTCCAAAAAAAAGGGCTTCCCATGGAAACCCCTTTGGTTTTTTGCAGATTTTTATGATTTATCTTTTGGCATAATTACTCATGGTTGAGTTTCTGCTGCTATCGCTAGTTTGGCCTGAGTCACGCATATCTAGTGTATGACACCAGCCTGTTTTGTGTCCACGGTTGTTTGCGCCACTTAGTTGGCCTCGTGATTTTTCAATCACACCATCTTCTGGATCACTAAGGAATAAATCAGTACCCATACTACAGTAATCATATCTCCACCATTTGGTTGCAAATGATGTGGTGTAATAATTGACTTGATTACGAGCCCAAGTTGGGATGCCAGCTAACCATGAAGAAGCGCCAGATGTGGTTAAGTTAGAATTGTATCCACAGCCTACTCCGAATACATCGCCCAATGCAGCTAAGTTTCCTGCCAGTGGAGTGCCTTGGTAGGGAGTACCAACTGTTTGAATCATACGACTGCCTGATGAGTAATCTAAGCCACTCCAATAGTATGTGTAAAGATGCAAACTAGCCGCTCCACCTTGTGAGTGAGCGACTACACCAAATGAATTATACTGGTCGCCAAAATCTCTGATTCTTCTTGCGAATTCGTCGTGTGAACGATTTTGATCTAAATCATAAAATGTTGAAGAGCTACTAAATTGACCAGCATAAGCTCCCCATACATCACTTGAACAGTATCCGTGAACCAATAGCACTTTACCACTTGCTTTGTTGGCATGGTTTGTTTCAATGGGGCGCTTGCCCATCATCATTTCATCGGTAATATTGCCATTGAAGCTTTTATTAGATGATTTTTGAATGGTGCCGATGTTCAAGTTTATATTCTTCTTGTCGACTAAAGGAATAAAATGATTGGCGTCTTCAATTCTTAAATTACGTAATTCGTATTTATTAGCTACATTGGCCATTTCTAACCAACGACCATCTAATTCGATATTTAATTGACCTTCATCGACATTTGTAATGGTACTAATCCATGAAACTGGAGTCATTGTGCCTTTTATGTTTTCGCCCCATACTTCGGCAATAATTCTGTAATGATCATCAGCTGACTTGTTAAAATATTCAACATCTAAACCAATATTTAAACGGTTGTCACCCACTGATATGGCACTGACTTTGTTTGTGTTCATAGATATTGATTGTTCAATAACAGGAACAAAGTGTTCGGTTGTGCGATAGAATGGAGTGCCATTTGGATTGGTGCCTGTGGCATTTATTTGAACGGTGTAATCGCCCGCTTCAGAAGCTTTGAATTCACCACCAAATAAACCATCATTTGCGTATTTATCACCATGTAATCCATCATCATACATGGCATGTTTTTGTTGCAAGCCATCTGGGTTTGTAACCAACATGAATGCAGAATTAATCGGATTATAATCTTTTAAGGCTTCAATAGTCTTTTCATTGCTAGTGCTTTGAGTGACAAAATGAATGTTGTGTCCAGTAATTTGATCGAGATTTGTTTTGTAAGAGTTTAACTGATATTTACTATCGCTTGATGCCAATACAAAACCTTTAAATTGGTCTGGTTCTCCAATTGATTTAATTCTTAATATCCAATTACCTGTGCCTATATTTTTAAAGGAATATTTTTCTCCAGGGTAATTATTTTGTTCTAAGCCAAACTTTGTAGAAATTGAATCATCAGCCAAGTCTTCTATAGCTGTGACTTTATTTGTCATAGGGTTAACCATTTCAATCTGCCAGTTTTTTGAACCATTGGCAAATACCATAAAATTAAAATCATGACTATCTATAGCAATTTTAGAGTCCCAAACCCAGTTTCCAGAATTTGTTTCTTTTAGTATAACTGGTAATAATGCTGATTTAGAAAGCAAAGCACTTTGTTCAGGCTGTGCTTTTTGCATCAACTCAAACTCTGCTGGTGGTCCAGCAAGTTGTTTGTTATTTAGTGATTGGGCTGATATGACAGCAGGAATTAATAGGGGTATCATTAATGACAATAGTTTTTTGTTTTGCAAAATTTTCTCTCCTCTCGATGTTGAATTATTTAAATATACCTCACGTTTTGAATCATATTGAGTTATTTTTACTGATAAAAATTGTCACATATGAAAATTTATTATTGATTATTATCAAAACGGTGTACAAATTAACATAAGCACGGCTAACATTCAAACGTTTGTTTGAATTTAAATAATTATATTGGCTTATTTTGGTTGATTGCTTGATTTTCGACAATTTTTGTTAATTGCAATAAGCCTATCGATATTGCCTATATCATCCCATTGGCCTTTAAACAGCTGTCCAGTGACTTGTTGTAAGTCCATGGCTTGTTTGAGTAATGGGACAACAGAATATGTGCCATGAGAGCAGTCTTCAAATAACTTCGGGTTA
>JQIA01002120.1_pt1 | contig 10623 bp, 12 predicted proteins | sample 811431 | NCBI WGS metagenome assembly JQIA01 (sample SAMN02998118, study PRJNA258478) | marine sediment metagenome | biome: marine; feature: seafloor; material: sediment; isolation source: oil-polluted sediment collected from 3 locations (0.5 km, 0.7 km and 0.9 km)... | place: USA: Gulf of Mexico ... | reverse complement strand
GCTCGGCGTATTTATGGAGATGTGATCCCAGGTCATCAAGTTGACAAACGTATTCTAGTCTTAAAACAACCTATTGGAGTCGTTGGTTCAATTACGCCCTGGAATTTTCCGATTGCTATGATTGCACGAAAAGTAGCACCTGCATTGGCGGCCGGATGTACATTCGTCGCGCGTCCTGCAGAGCAAACGCCGCTTTCGGCACTCGCTATGGCCGTTCTGGCTGAAAGGGCGGGTATTCCTGAAAGTGTATTTTCGGTTGTCACTAGCACGGACAGCCAAGGCTTTGGTTTTGAGTTATGCACCAATCCCAAAATACGCAAAGTGACCTTTACCGGGTCAACTGAGGTCGGCCGTATCCTTATGCGCCAATGCTCTAATGACATAAAAAAAATATCTCTGGAACTTGGTGGAAATGCCCCATTTATCGTTTTTGATGACGCAGACATTGATGCAGCCGTGCAAGGCGTGATTATTGCGAAGTTTCGCAATTCTGGACAAACATGTGTTTGTGCAAATCGGATTTATGCCCAATCTGGAATACATGATGAGTTTGTTGAAAAGCTCGCATCCGCCGTTTCAAAATTGCGGCTGGGGAACGGAATGGATGAGGACGTACACATTGGACCTATAATTGATAGAGGTGGTGTAAAAAAGGTGCAAGAGCATCTTGAGGATGCTGTTCTTAAGGGCGCTCAGATCGTTTCTGGAGGGAAATGCAGCGATTTAGGTGAGCAGTTTTTTGAACCTACGGTTATCGCCAATGTAAACGACACTATGAGGCTTATGGGGGAAGAAACATTTGGGCCTTTGGCGCCGATTATCCGATTTGAAACAGAGACAGAGGTTTTAGAGGCGGCTAATAACACAGAGTTTGGTCTTGCGTCATATTTCTACACCAAAGATGTCTCTCGCGTGTTCCGGTTCGGCGAAGCGTTAGAATACGGAATGGTGGGAGTGAACACAGGGTTGATTTCGACACCTGAGGCACCATTTGGCGGGATCAAGTCATCGGGGCTTGGTCGCGAAGGTTCTAAATATGGGATGGATGATTATCTGGAACTGAAGTATATGTGCTTAGAGATTTAATCAGCGTAGTATCGTACTCATAAAAAAGGGTTCTGATGGATTGGACATCCCCCACCTAGCATTGTGCTAGGATTGAAGGATGGAAATTGTCAGGAGGATATTAAGATGGAAGATTTGGACCTTGTCGGTATAGATTTAGCGAAGAATGTGTTTCAGCTTCATGGTTGTAGTTCAACAGGTGAGGTGATTTTTCGCAAGCAACTTAGACGCAGTAAGCTGCTCACGTTCATTTCTGAGCTGCCAAACTGCACCATTGCGATGGAGGCTTGCTCAGGGAGCCATTATTGGGGACGCGAATTTGAAGTCCTCGGCCACTCGGTTCGCCTGATCGCTCCAAAATATGTCAAACCGTTTGTGAAACGCAGCAAGAGTGATGCGATTGACGCTGAAGCCATTTGTGAAGCGGCACTGCGACCATTGTGGATAGGTCACGCCCGTGTTGCTCAGCAGCGTTCCATAGATTTTGGTGATCGCGCGGGACGTTGAGTAGAGCGCGAAGCAGAGCTGTTCTTGAATGCGGAGCTTGCCCGCTTGGTCAGTATTGCACGGTTCCATCGGACTCTTTCGGTTTGTTTACGTCTTTGTGCTATTATAGCGTTTGAACGCGGAGTAGACTATAATAAAGAAAACACATGTAGCCCAATTACTTCTTTGCCAAACAATTTAGGTGTACTCGATCCATATATCAAGCTGAGGACGCACTATGTCAAATAAAACACTGGTTAGGGGCTGTCATTGTGGTGATGTTCGTTACAAAGTGGCCCCGAGCAAATCCACTCTGGTTGTGTCCCATTGCACGGAGCGCCAAAAACAATCCTCGTCTGCGTTTGGGCTTACCATGAACGTCCCCTACGTTGATGGTACTCTATTACAAGGTGATTTACATCATTGGCCTCGCACAACAGACAGTGGAAATATTCAACATACCTACCATTGCTCTACTTGCGGTTCTCGTATTCTCAAAGGTGACCGTGAGACCGAAGAAATAGTAAAACTATGGGTCGGACCATTGGGCACCCCTGTAGATGTTGCCCAAGCAATTCACATATGGACGAATAGCCGTTTACCTAGCGTACTGGTTCCTGAAGGTGCGAAGTATTTTCCCGAAAACCCTGGGTGATCGAAAATGGCAGATGATCCCTTAAGTACATGGGCTGGCATGCGGCACGTGGCCAATGACTTAGATCTATTCCCAGCTTTTGCTGGCTTGAAAGCGTTTTATGAAGTTGCATCCACGGGGAGCGCGGTTGGGGCTGCTGCGCGTTTGAGTGTTTCGGCCTCCTCCATCAGCCATCAACTTAAGGCGCTTGAGGCTGAGTTGGGCGTGCGACTGATCGAAAACCGTAAAGGCCGATTATACCTGACCCCTGAAGGTACCCAATATTACGAACATATCCGCCGCCCGATGGTCGAGATTTTACGGGGCACAGAGATGGTGCGATCAAGGTTTGGACATCGCCGAGTATCACTCACGTTGACGCCGTCTTTTGCTGTTGGGTGGTTGATGCCCCGTCTGACGTCTTTTGATCGTTTGCACCCAGATCTAGAGATCACGCTGGTTGCCACAACGCGGGTTGTTGATCTTGCGCGTGAGAATGTTGATTTGGCTATTCGACGCGGATCTGGGGACTGGAAGGGGATGATTTCTGATCCATTACTACGCGAAAATATTGTGCCTGTCATCGCGCCCAAGCTTTATGAAGAATTGGGATGTCGCTCTCTCGAAAACGCCTTGCGAAAGACGCGCGCTCTGGCCAACACCACCGTTGAAGGCGAATGGGACGATTGGAATGCGGCCCATGGGATGACGCCACCCACCCTATCAACGCAGTTTAATTTGGAAACATACGAGTTAACGGTTCAGGCTGCGCGCGACGGTTTGGGAATCGCCTTAGGGCGCAAACCATTATTGGATGAAATGCTAAAATCAGGTGAGTTACTTGCACCGTTCGACGTGGGCGAGAACGATGATACGGGGTATTATGTCGTGCGGTGCGATGAGCCCATGCATTCAGATGCGAAACGCCTTCACAAATGGCTCATTTCGCACAAGGGATGAATTTTTTTCATCTATGGGTGAGATTTTTGCATTTTGGAGTTTCTGCATACCGCGGTTAACGTCTTGGCAACAACCAATGGAGCGCAGCATGTCAAACCAAAGTAATTCTCCGCCTCTTGGCCCTCTTGCAGGCATACGTGTTATAGACCTCACGACAGTAATTTCTGGTCCTATGTGCACTATGATGCTGGCAGACCAGGGGGCAGACGTCATTAAAATCGAACGCGCCGACGGAGATTACACACGCCATTTGGCCACGCGACGTGGCGGGCATTCCGCTTCCTATTTGAATAATAACCGCAACAAAAGATCCGTTGTTCTCGATCTCAAAAATCCAAAGGATCTGGAAGTAGTGCGCCAGTTGGTGGCCGATGCAGACGTATTTATCCAAAATTTCCGTCCCGGCGTTGCGGATCGCCTTGGGCTGGGTTGGGAGGCGCTGAGCGCCCTTAATACGCGCCTTGTTCACATGTCGATCGCAGGATTTGGCTTTGAGGGACCTTTAGCTGGCAAACCCGTTTATGACCCATTGGTTCAAGCGCTTTCGGCCTTAACCACCGTTCAGGCGGGGTCGGATGAAGAGCGACCACGCCTCGTGCGCACAATTTTGCCTGACAAACTTACCGCGGTGCAAGCTAGTCAGGCCGTGACGGCTGCGCTACTCGCTAGGGAACGCACTGGCAAGGGTCAGAAGGTCACGCTGTCGATGATCGATACTGTCGCTGCCTTCCTGTGGGCCTCCGATATGAATGGCCACACATTTGTCGGCGACGAGATGGAAAAGGAAGAAAGTCAGTCCTTTAGCGATCTGATTTATGACGTGAAGGGTGGTTATCTGACCATCTCGATTATGCAAGATAAGCACTGGGAGGCACTTGCCGCCGCCACGGGCCACCCTGAAATTCTGGAAGATTCACGGTTCCATTCTGCTGAGCAGCGCGAGATAAATCGCGATGCGCGCCTTGATTTGACCCAAGAGATTGTTCGCGATATGGATCGCGATATCCTTTTGGCAGAGTTGGATAAAGCGGGGGTGCCCTGCGCTCCGATCCTGACGCGTAAAGAGATGCGTGTGCATCCGCAACTGCAAGCAAACGCGACATTCATAGAGTATGATCACCCCACCGCAGGCCGCCTACGCCAAGCGCGTGCACCCGCTGTCTTTTATGGCACGCCGAGCGGCGTCATGCGCCCTGCCCCTGAGCTTGGAGCAGATACAGAAGCGGTTCTGGCGGAGTTGGCGGCCACACAGGTACGAGAATCAGCATGATTGATTTCTATTATTCTCCGACCCCAAACGGGTGGAAAATCGCGATCATGCTGGCCGAAACAGAGCTGAGCCATAAAACTATTCTGATGGACATTACTGAGGGGGATCAATTCACGCCAGAATTCTTACGGATCAATCCGAATGGAAAAATTCCAGCGATTGTTGATCATGCAGGAGTGGACAGCGCGACATCTGTTTTTGAGAGTGGTGCGATCTTGACATACCTTGCGCAAAAAACGGGGCGTTTTGGCCCGACTACATCTCAAGAACGCAAAGATACCTCTGAATGGCTTTTCTGGCAGGCTTCTAATCAAGGGCCAATGGCAGGGCAACTGAGCCATTTTGTAAATTATGCGCCTGGTGGGCAAGACTATTCATATCAACGATACAAAGGCGAGTTTGAGCGCACGTTAGCTGTTTTGGAAACCCGTCTCGCGGATCGAAGTTACATATCAGGCGATTATTCGATCACCGATATGATGTGTTTCCCATGGGTATTCATCGCAAAACCGCTGGGCGTCTCACTAGGCGCATTCCCAAGAGTTGCGGCATGGCGCGGGCGCATTAAGCAACGCCCCGCAGTTAGGACCGCGATTGATTTGCATAAAAATGCACAATTTTCAAAAACTTCGAATGCTGAAAGTAACTCGATTTTGTTTAATCAAACGGCCAATCATTTGGTCCAAAAATAACCTGAAAATAACGGGTCAGCGTGCCCGTTGACCGTTTTCAATAACAACGGGGCACATATAGAAATAAACAAGGAGAAGATGAATGTCTAAAATAAAAGGAAGCTGTCTTTGCGGGCAAGTGACGTATTCAACTACAGAAGCCGAGCCTACCATGATGGCCATCTGTCATTGCACCGATTGTCAAAAGCAAAATGGCGCGGCGTTTTCCATCAACGTTTTGGTGCCAACAAAAACAATTACATTTAAGGGCGCGTCTCTGTCTCAATATATTGTAAACGGAACATCGGGTACGCCAGTCACGCGAAATTTCTGCGGCAATTGTGGCTCACCGCTGTCGACTGAATTGGATGCCTTTGGCGAGTTATCCGCGATCAAAGCGGGCACATTGGAAGACAGTTCATGGGTCAAACCGGGCGTCCAGATTTGGTGCGACACGGCGCAACCTTGGGGCAAGCTTGATGACAGTATTGAATGCGCCGCAGGCAATCCGCTTTAAGACTCTAAGAAATACACCATCCGTTTTGTCGGATGGTGTAGTCTTGCCTTAGTCTTAAATGAAAGAAAGTACTTATGAAGATTGCAGCAGTCCAAGCGGCGCCAATATTTCTAGATACCCAAGCAACAACCGACAAATTGCTTAACCTTCTTCGTGAGGCGGCTGGCAATGGCGCAGAGCTGGTGATCTTTCCCGAAGTTTTCCTCTCGGGATACCCGATTTGGCTGCGCGCGCCTGTGGTTTCTTCAAGTGATGAGTTGCTTGGCATCGGCCAGCTTGCATATCTTAAGTCTGCCATCACAACGGATGGCCCTGAAATAACTGCGATCTGCGATGAGGTAACACGCCTTGGTGTCTGCGTTTATGTTGGCATCGTTGAGCGTGCCCGTTCCGGCGGTTCTGTTTACGCCTCTCTTGTCACAATCCACCCAGATCTCGGCGTGGTGAATGTGCACCGCAAGCTTAAACCGACCTTCCATGAGCGCCTTCTTTGGGCCGACGGCGATGGCCACGGTCTTCAGGTCCATGAATGGAAAGGGCTGCGCGTTGGTGGGCTGAATTGTTATGAAAACTGGCAGCCCCTTGCGCGCCAATCACTTTATGATCAGGGCGAGCAATTGCATATTGCCACGTGGCCAGGCGATCTCGATGTGACCGAAAACATAACCCAATTTATTGCGATGGAGGGGCGTGTCTATGTGGCCTCGGTCTCTGGGCTGTTGCGCGCATCGGACATTCCTGCCGATTTCCCTTTGCGAAAATACGTTGCTGAAGGGCGTGGTGTTATCAACAATGGCGGCTCAATGATCGTCGGCCCCGACGGAAAAATACTAGCGGGGCCCGTTACGGACGATGAGGTCATGCTTTACGCAGATATCTCGACCGATATGGTGATCGCAGCGCGTCTAAAACTAGACCCCGCTGGCCATTATTCGCGCCCTGAAATTTTGCGCCTTCATCACAACAAAGAACGTCATAACCTTCCTTGATCGTTCTAAAACGGAGCAAAACGGCCATTCACGCGAAGGCTATTGGACGCGATTGTGAATGCCGACGCATTCAAATCGCGTTCTCGCTGACGGTGGTGTTGCTAATAAACGGTTTGGCGGCGGTTTTTCGATGTATCGTAGCGCAAGTTGAAATAGTCTAAAAGTCATGGTTGATACTCAAGATCACTATCGTTTCAAAAAGGGAACTGGAAGCACGCTTATGATCGCGTGTGGTGCGCTTGGACGTGAGATCATCGATCTGATTGAGATGAATAAGTGGCAACACTTGGATGTCACTTGTCTGCCTGCCCAACTTCACCATAATCCCCAGTTAATCCCTGAAGCAGTCCGAAACAAGATAAGGGCTGCACAAGGCGTTTACGAAAAAATCTATGTTCTCTATGGCGACTGTGGGACAGGTGGCCTCTTGGACAAAGTACTTCAGGAAGAAGGTGGAATTGAACGGATAGCTGGGCCACACTGCTTTTCATTCTTCATGGGAAACGACGCATTTGCCGAACGGTCAGACGACGAGATCACAACATTCTATTTGACAGACTATTTTTGCCGCCACTTTGACAAGTTTGTTTGGGAAGCTTTGGGTTTGGATCGCCGTCCTGACATGGTCGAATTCGTTTTTGGCAACTACACGAAGCTTCTGTTCATGCCTCAGACGAAAGACGATGCGCTCGAAGTCAAGGCACGGGACATTGCAAACCGATTGGGATTGCAGTATGAGTATGAGTATCGTGGCTATGGTGACTTGTTTGCTTCGATGGCGGACTATTGAACTCCTGATCACAGCAATCCCTGCATATGTCAATTAAGTCAAAGCAGACATTGAACATTATCTCTATTGCCCCACGCTTTGGGGTACTCTCCCAGATTGGCCGCTGCACCCACAGACAGTCGGCCATCCTCAATCTGCGATAAATCTTGATGCGGTTCAATTCTCGTTCGCTCATCATCACCCATCCGCTGCCTGGCAGGTGATGCTTGCATCACCGAGAAAGGCCATGCCCATACTCCCAGACTTTTGCTCGTTTGGGATCTTGTGACATTTAACTTTGCTGTGTGAGCGATACTTGAAGCGCGACTTTCGCGCTTCTCCTTTTAGACTGTCATGCATCCTCCTCCAATACTTTTTCCCTGAAGACTTGAGCCGGGGTTTTCCAACCTAAGCATTTTCGTGGTGTCGCGTTCAGACGATCAGATATCATCAGCAATTCATGATCGGTAAGCGTCTTGGGATCAAGCTCTCGGGGCAACCAACGCCGGGCTCTTCTATTAGTGTTTTCAACCGTCCCTTTTTGCCATGGGGCCGAGGGATCACAAAACCAAACTTGTGCGCCAACCTCGGCTTCCAAATGTGGCCAACCCATAAACTCTGAGCCACGGTCAAATGTGACTGAACGGCGCGCCATAAAGGGCAGGGTGTGCGGCATGGGGGCATTCTCTTCATTTATTCTGGTTGCTTTTGTAATAGGGATAATTTGGTGTTCTCACCGCCGTTCCGATATCCGCTAATCGACAATCCTATTAATTCCACGATGTCTCCTATCTGCTCCGCCGAATTAGCTGAGGAATGGATACCTGAAGTTACAGCATTTCCTACATAACCAAGGGTTTTCAACTGCGCAGGATCGCCTAAGTGTGGGGGCTGATAAAATCTATCTCCACTTGATTGAGCAGCCAATGGATGTTGTTTGCTTACGTGGCCCTTGTCCCGTATCGGCAATTTGTAGCATGGCCTGCACAAGTTCTTTGTTTCGGTTGCTGGAATTTCCCGTCCGAGCGTCGTCAAGGCGTCCTCGATACTGTAGGTTGCCGTCTTTGTTGAAGCCAAAGAAATCAGGTGTACACACAGCATTGTAAGCCTTGCCAACTGACTGGCCTTCATCAACCAGATACGGAAAATCCCAGCTAAAATGAGCGGCAAATTTCTTCATGTTTGGTGGGCTGTCGGTGGGCACATAACGGTAGTCGTTCGACATAACAGCCAATACATTGATACCGTTCGTCTTTAGCAATTTGGCGTCTTCCGCCAGTCGTTCTGCAATCGCCTGAACATAGGGGCAATGATTGCACAAGAACATGATGAGCAACCCTTTGTCGCCCAAGTGCTTGGACATGGTGAAACTTTTACCATCAGGATCCATCAGCGTGAAATCCGGAGCCTTCCAGTTAAAATCGCAGATCGGAGGGTTAAGGAGCATGGCATGGCCTTTCAAAACCTTAGGTTAGCTTAGTATAATTGGGGGCCAAGCAGTCATCCGCCCAGCCCCTAAAAAGTCGAGCAAGTTACTTTTCTTCCAGACGACGATACCAATCTGAGATTGCCCGTCCGATTGCGTAGGGCTGATCTTCCTGCACATAATGCAAGCCGTTGCCAATATAGACCGTCTCAATATTCTGAGCGCGCGCGGCCCAATAGTCGGCTGCGGCCTCAGGAGAAGTTGCGCCAGGTGAGGCATAGAGGAACAGCCATGGAATATCTGTCTTTTCCAAAAACGCGTTATAGTTGGCGATGATCGAAGCTGTTGCTGCCGGTTCGCCCGCAATCGGGATCTCGTTTGGCCATTGATTGACCTGAATTCTGGATTTTTCGGTCTGGAACGGCGCTTGGTAAACGTGCAGTGCCTCTTTGGCTAAGGGGCGGTTGATGAAGCCTTGTAAGAAACCGCCATCGACCAGCCATTGGTTCTCTTCAATCAGAATACGACGCCCGTTGTCAGGGTCGCGAACGTAGCGAAAGAAACCACCCAGTGCTTCTGGCATCGCATCAAGGCTGACTGCGGGCAGGATCGGCGCCAGCAGAGATTCCATCGTCACAATGCCTTTGATGTTCTCGGGGTGCTGAGTGGCATAATGCAGACCCAGACTCGATCCCCAATCGTGAACAACCAGCGTAATGTTTTCGAGGCCCAGTTGTTCGACGAACGCTTCGAAGTATTCGTAGTGGTCACCAAAGGTATAGTCTAACTCGGGCTGATCCGACTGGCCAAAGCCGATGTTGTCGGGGGCAATAATGCGGCCCTTGCCCTCCATGAACGGCATGACATTACGCCAAAGATAGGACGATGTCGGCTGACCATGCAGGAAGAGGATTGGATCGCCTTTACCCTCATCGACGTAAGCCATATTCGAGCCAAGGATCTCGACGAATTTATGCTTGTAGGGAAAATCGGAAGAGATCTCCGCCGGTGGAATTTTGAACCCTTCATAAGGGGTTGCCGCCTGTGAAAGACTGACAAACGGCAAAAGCATGAACGCGGCCGTGACGGCTGTTGTCACTACAGATGTAGAGGTTTTCATTGGGTAACTTTCATTTGTTGAGGTAAGATAACGGCAGATTTAGGCAATAGGCCGCTTTCAAAACCTGCCATATTGTTCTTATTCGGCAGCTAGAGCGGCTGGTGCAGTCCAAATATTAGATGCAAAGGCCTCATCAACTTCGGTTAATGCGATGTGGTTTGTGTAATTCGACATAATCTTCAGACTTGTACCAAGGATTACCTCGAAGACAGTTTGCCGTTTGTATCCGGCAACAAGGAAGGTTTCGACTTGCGCGTCCGTGGGCCATCCACGGCTTTCGTTGATGACCGTGGCAAAGGTTCGAAGCGCTTCCAGCTTTGGGTCAGCAATCGGGGTATTATTGCGTAGTGCGTCGATAATGTCTGATGGGACGTTTGCCATCTGCGAGATCGACGTGTGGGCCGCCATGCAGTAGAGGCAGCCGTTCAGTCGGTTGTTCGTCATCAGGATGATCTGACGCTCGGCCTCAGATAGGTTGGTTTTGTCGAAGATTCCAGCCAGCGTCATGTATCCTTCCAGCAGCGGTGGAGCTTCGGCCATGTTGCCCAGAATATTCGGAATGAAGCCGTAGCCGTTCTTGGCTTTTTCAAGAAGCGGCTTGGAGTCGTCGGGAGCAGAAGCGGCTGTATGGGTGGTGAAGTCCGTCATGGGATGTCCATTCTTTAAGTTGAAATAAGTCTTGACCGATCGGTTTAAATCCATTTAATTTGTTTAAA
>JQIA01002119.1_pt1 | contig 10634 bp, 12 predicted proteins | sample 811431 | NCBI WGS metagenome assembly JQIA01 (sample SAMN02998118, study PRJNA258478) | marine sediment metagenome | biome: marine; feature: seafloor; material: sediment; isolation source: oil-polluted sediment collected from 3 locations (0.5 km, 0.7 km and 0.9 km)... | place: USA: Gulf of Mexico ... | reverse complement strand
TACACTTCTCATACTTTTCTTCTATAACTAAATCTATTGCACGTTTTCTTAAATCTTTACTATAATTCATTTCTACTATAATTTTATGGGGTGTTTTTATAAGAATGTTACTATATAACAAACTAGAGTTTGGGAACTATTTTATGGCATTGAGGTTACGAGTTGGTAGTTATAAAGAAAGGAAAGATATTACTTTTCTACCTCTAACACAGGTTTTACAAAATCTCCAGGCCTAACAAATCCTTGTCCTACAGTTATTAAACTTAATTGTTTAGGTAAATCAGTTAACCATAAATTTTCTGACGTTGCTCTAGCAAAATTAGCTGGATAAAATATCACTTTATTATCAGATTCTACTGCTTTTATCCCTAATATACCTTCATCATTCAATGATAATAAAGAAGCCGAAACTTTATGAGCAAGCAATTCTCTAATTCCGATATGAATTTCACTAGTGATACCAGCTACTAATTTACCTTGTAGATTAGATACTTGTATTTCAATATTAAAAGTACGAGTTGCCGAATTAGCTCGAGATGATATAAGCACAATTTTACCATTTATAGTTTCTCCAGTAATTAAATTAATTTCAGCTTTTTGATTTATATATAGATATTTACGTTGTAATTCAGTAATTTCTCCAATAACTAAAAAAGGGTCTTCATCAATTATTTCGGCTATAATAGCTCCTATACCAACATAATCTCCTAATTCAACTTGACGACTTTCTAATATCCCAGCAAAAGGAGCCATAATTTTAGTATTTGCAAGTGCAATTTGAGCTTGTTTAGCTAGAGTTTTAGCATTTTCTAATAAAGTTGAAGCAGTAGCAATTTGGATTTTAGATTGATAACCTTGTTTTAATAATTTTTGTTTGGCTTTATATTCAAATTCTCTTTGTTTAACTAATGCTTTTGTTTCTTGCAAATATATAGCTTTATCATTTATTGCTAATTGAACAATTAAATCACCTTTATTAACTTTACTTCCTCTTTTAGCTCCAATTTTTATAACTTTAGCTTCTATTTCTGAACGTAATATGGTTGTGCGTAGTGGAGCTGTATGTCCAGTTAAAATTATTTTTTTGATTAAAGATTCGGCAACTTGTTGTCTTATTTGAACTTGCATAAGTGAAGTTTTAGCCGTAGTAATTTTTTGAGGAATTATTTTTTTAGAGTCTTGTTGTCCAGACGCAAGCCATACAAACAGAGCAATTGCAATAATTGTTGCTAATATATAAGGTTTTCTTAATAAGATACTCATAATATTTGCTTAGGTAGGTAGAATTATTGGTTGGAATTCTATTGGAAATTAGGCTAGTAACATATCCTACTAACCTAATTTTTTAAACTAACTAAAATCTATACTACTGTAGCAGTTTCAATTATTACATCTGTAGCTGGTACATCTTGATGGCCACCCACATTGGTAGTAGATGCTTTTTTAATTTTATCAACTGTATCCATACCTTCAATAACTTCACCAAATACACAATAGCCCCATCCTTGTGGAGTTTTGGCTGTATGATTCAAAAAGATATTGTCACTGGTATTAATAAAAAATTGAGAAGATGCAGAATGTGGATCAGGAGTACGAGCCATTGCAATAGTACCAACTGTATTACTTAAACCATTAGTAGCTTCATTTTCTACTGGTGGACTAGTCTCTTTTTCACGCATTCCAGATTCCATACCACCACCTTGAATCATAAAATTTTCAATAACCCTATGGAATATAGTACCATTATAAAAACCAGCATTTATATAATTCACAAAATTTTCAACAGTTTTTGGAGCTTTATCTGGGTTTAGTTGGACTAAAATATCACCATGGTTGGTCTGAATTTTTACTTGCATAGAGGTTCCTTAAAAAATTAACTACCTAATATAACTATGGATTAATATTAGATAATTTGAATGGTTAGATTTCAGTATATACTGAAAAAAAATAAAGCTTGCTAATATGGAAATGGATCCGAAATGTCTGGTAGTGATGGCATATCAGGAGCTGATAAAGATATAACTTTAGGAGCTAATAAAGATGTAATTTTTCGGTTTAAAGGAATTTTTTCTAAAATTGTATTTACGATTGGTATCTTTTTAGATGTAAATTTTGTTACTGGTATTTTGAAATTAACAGTTAGTAACTCAGTTTTAGGAGAAATATTTGATTCAATAATATTGATTTTATCGTTGGTAAACTTAGAAATATTTCCCTTTGTGCTAGATATAGCAATATCATTCTCAATTTGTATACTATCTATTTTTGAATAATTTTCATTTATTTCATTAGCTAATTCTGTATTTGATACGGCCGCTTCTTCTATTATTTTAGTTGTTACTGGTATTGTACTAGACATATTTTTTACTACCACTACTTCAATAATTACTTGTTCTTCTGGAACATGTTTTTTTAATGAACCGCCAGCTCCTGTTTTAAAATATTGGATTTTTTCAACTATATCCATTCCTTCAATCACTTTTCCAAATACGGTATAACCCATCTCTTCAGTAATCTCGTTATAATCAAGCGATAAATTATCTTTGAGATTTATAAAAAATTGAGAAGTGGCTGAATCTGGGTTACGAAAGCTTCTTGCCATCGCAATAGTTCCATATAAATTTTCTAAATTATTATTACTTTCGTTAATTATAGGATCATATAAAGAAATTTTCTTTTGATAATCTTTGGTATAACCACCACCTTGAATAATATATTTCTTAATTACTCTATGAAAAATAGTATCATCATAAAAGTTATTATTAGCATATTTTAGAAAAGTTTCTACAGTTTTTGGAGCTTTAGCTGGATTTAATTCTAAAACAATTAGGCCAAAATTGGTATGCAGATTTACTATTGGAGCTTCATCAGCATAAACCGTCACGGTTAATAAAAAAAAGATAGTAAAATATTTCATAATTATTTGAATACAAAGATTAAACTGTTATTATAATAGTGTTATAATTCAAAATAAGTTATGGAACTTTATAATTATCTTGTGTAACTAAATCGGTGCCGCATTGCAATTCTTCTATCCATTTCAAAAAACGTTCTACCATTGGTTTTCCTTTAAAACAACGACCGTGATGCGGTACTATCCATTCTATATCTAAATTCCGTACCATATTAACCCAATATCTGCACACTTTATTACACGACATATAACGACGATGAAAGCTTTCAATATTGAATACATAGGCATCAAAATCTTCAACTGGTTTATTTACATTTTCAGAATAACGCAAAAATAAAGAAGCTCCCATATCTCCAGAAAATAGAATTTTACTAATTGGATCATAGAATTGAAAATTACCATCGGAATGCAGAAAATGGGCAGGTATAGCGATAAGTTCGGAATCACCTAATTGGATTTTCATTCCAGCATCAGGAATACCAATAATTCGTCCATGAAAATCATAATTCATGTAGTCTGTAACGAAACGTTCCCAAAGAATTGAAACTACAATTTTACAATCACTATCATTTAGCCATTCACTTAATGAAGATAAAATATCTGGATATTGATGTGAACTAATTACATAATCCAAGGTTTTACCGTGCATATATTCACTAGATGACATCAGTAAATCTTTATAAATAAGTTCACCACCCGGATCAATTAAGGCACAATGATTGCCATCAATTACTAAAAACTGGTTAGACTGAACTCCTCCATTCAAAGTTAAATCGCAGAAACCAATACATTGATGTTTGCCATCATTATACAATTCAGATGCCATGTTATCTCCATATTGATGCTTCGATACTGTGAACCGAAACACCAACAAATTTAAGCACTAGTGCCTGACTGTCTATCTCCATATTTACGGCGGAATTTATCTACTCGCCCAGCCGTATCAATAATTTTTTGTTTACCGGTATAAAAAGGATGACAAGCTGAACAAACTTCAATAATTAAGTCTGTTTTTACAACTGAACGAGTGGCAAAAACACTGCCGCAGCTACAAGTAACTGAAATTTCGTTATATTTCGGGTGAATATCAGATTTCATGATTTAATCTCTTCTAAATATTTTGTAAAGCTACTGGAAAATTACTTAATAATTTGGCAACGATATTTTAGCTAAATAACATTTAATCGTCAAGTTATTTTTATTAACATTATGCTGATAGTATTCCCAATACAGTAAAAAGATATATATGGCATAATAAATATGCTACTTATTAGGAATAATATTTTTGTGAAGTATATATTGTTACCAATGAGGTATTATGCAAATTAAAAATTAATATTTTATCTAAATAGTTAATGTTATGCAAAGCATGATGAGTTTACGAATTATATCAAATAACTTTTATTGCGTCCTAATATATAATAAATACCCTAACTGAATTTATACCACCCAAATTTTAGCTAATTTGTAAATTCTTGAGATAGATCAGATATTCCTATTAGGAAATTCTAATATAATAAAGATAATCTAGTTATAAACTAAATAAGAAATTATGGAACAAGAAACATTAGAAGATGCAATTATTAAGGGAAGAAATAGTTTATCTTCGGATAAATTAGATATGTCATTTGGTGAATTGATAAGTATGTATACAAGTGATGAACTAGTTATAGCACCTGAGTTTCAACGACTTTTTCGCTGGAATCTTCATCAAAGAACCAGATTTATAGAATCATTGCTTTTAGGTATACCAATCCCGTCAATATTTGTCGCAGAAGATAATGATGGTCGTTGGGAAATTGTTGATGGTTTACAACGAATTTCAACAGTATTATCTTTTTTTGGTCATTTAAAATATGACAAAAATGAGAAAAATGGATGGATTTTAGAAGAAGGAGATATAGTAAAAGAACTTGAAGGTCTTAATATATTAAAATTACCTTTTAAATTTAAATTACAAATAAAAAGAGCTAGTTGTGGAGTAGAAGTTATTAAATGGGATAGCAATTATGATATGAGATTTGAACTATTCAATCGTTTAAATACTGGTGGAACTAATTTAACTGACCAAGAAATAAGAAATTGTATTTTTAGAGGAATTTCAGTTGAATTTACAGATACAATTAAAAAACTTGCTGAAAGTAAAGAATTTATTGATTTAATCCAACCAACTCCAAAACAGAATGAAGAGCTTTATTTAGATGAGTTAGTTCTTAGATTTTTTTCTATCTTTGAAAATCATAATAATATTCTTAAGAACCTATCTGAACATATGACTGATTATATGAGAGAAGCAACCAAGGATGAAAATTTATATCAATATAAAATAGAAAAATTTAAGCAAACATTGTCATTGGTCGGACATATTGGGCAAAAATCTATTTTAGGTAAAAATGGTCAATTATCAACAAGTCTTTATGACGCTATATTCAATGGTGTGGCAGTAAATTTAGAATATTATCAAGATGCAACAAACAAGATATTGCAAGATAAAATATTATTTTTAAAACAGGATGAAAAATTTAAAAAAGCTTCTAGTTCAGCAAAAATAATTATTAGGGCTGTAGAAATTTTTTCTAACCATGAGTAATTTAGAAGAAATGCTTGAGGATAGTTTTTCTCAGCTTCAAGATAAGATTTATCAAGCTAAAACAATTCATATGCGATATTCTATGATCGAAAAACATAAAGTATTTTTAACTCGGCAAGCAGTTCTTTCCATATATGCAGCATGGGAAGGTTTTTTAAAAGAATGTTTGTTACTTTATTTAAAAGAATTAAATACTCTTAGACTTGAATATCAAAATCTTAGTGATACATATTTAGCTTATCAAACTGATAATATTTGTAAATTTAAAAATAATACAATTCACCATAAAACTATTAAAAAAATATCGAAAGAACTATTTAATATGTATAAACAAATAGTAGTTTTTAATACCAAAATTAACACCGAATCAAATGCAAATTTAAAACTCACTAATACATTATTATCAAAGTTATCATTACAAAATTTAGAAGAATCAAAATATAAAGCTGATTTAAATAGGCTATTATTCTTCAGAAATTCTGTAGCACATGGAGATAGTGACAATATTACAATTGAACAAGAAGACCTAAATAAATTCTCAATTACCGTACAAGACATTGCATCTGACCTAATTATCTCAATTTTAGATGGTTATGACAGACAAGTATATATTAATAATATATAGTATTTCCAACTAAATGATTGATATATTTTGAAGTTAATTAAGAATTATTATCAAACCAATTCAGACAGGATTAATTACCCATAGATGGATATTACTGCAATCCAAACCTTAATCAAACCTGACATGCAGGCTGTTAATGCTTTAATTCATAAAAGCTTACGTTCTGATGTCGTATTAGTAAATCAGATTAGTAAGTATATTGTTGATAGTGGCGGAAAACGCTTGCGTCCCATGTTATTACTGTTGAGTGCAAATACTTTCAATTGCCAAAACCAACATCATATTACTTTAGCTGCTGTAGTAGAATTTATTCATACTGCAACTTTACTACACGATGATGTGGTGGATGGATCAGAATTACGACGTGGACAGGAAACTGCTAACAACATTTGGGGCAATGAACCTAGTGTATTAGTAGGAGATTTCTTATATTCACGTTCATTTCAAATGATGGTTGGGGTAAAAGACATGCATGTGATGGAAATTCTATCAAATGCTACTAATGTAATTGCTGAAGGAGAAGTTTTACAACTATTAAACTGTCATGAACCAGATACTACTGAAGCTGATTACTTAAAAGTTATTCGTTCTAAAACTGCGAAGTTATTTGAAGCTGCAGCTCAATTAGGAGCAGTGGTTAGCCAAAAACCAGAATATGAACAGGCTATGGCTACTTATGGAGCTCATTTAGGAACTGCTTTCCAATTAATTGATGATGTATTAGATTACAGTGCAACTTCAGCAGAAATGGGTAAAAATGTTGGTGATGATCTAGCAGAGGGTAAACCAACTTTACCATTAATTTATGCGTTAAAACATGCTGACCAAGCTCAACAAATAATATTACGAAAGGCTATTATTGAAGGTGGTAAAGATATAATTAATGATGTAATAGCAACTATTAAATCTACTAAATCTATAGAATATACTGCCAAAGTAGCCAAACAAGAAGCAGATTTAGCAATAGAAGCTTTAGCTGATTTACCAAAGTCTAATTATACTGAAGCATTACATTCATTAGCTAAATTTTCTGTGGATCGTAGTTATTAAATTATTACTGTATTAATTTGTGAACTAGTAAAACCTCTAGATTGTAAAAAACGAATTTGTTTGGCTAGTTCCTGTTTATTTTTAGGTAAATTTGAACCAAAGCGTTTTTCGTATGCTTGCTGAATGTTAGTTAACCAAACATCTTCATAATTATTTATTAATTCACTAACTAATTCACCAGTAACTCCACGTTGTTGTAATTCTTGTCGAATTCGAATTGGCCCAAAGCCTTTATTAACCCTATAACGTATATAGCTTTCCGCAAACCTTGAATCTGACAATAATTTATCAACACGTAATTGGTATAATACTTCATCCACAACATCTTCTATGAAACCTTTACGAATTAGTTTATTTTTTAGTTCTAAACTTGCATGTTCTCGTCTAGCCAAGTAATTCATAGCATTGTGACGAGCTTGTTTATGTGAATATGGATCTATCATATTTATATCTTAAATAGCTAATATTACGCAGAAATTAAAAAATGTAGGGTGTATTACATCTGTTATCGATGCAATTCATTCATTATCCTATATATTGCGTAACATTGAATAGTTAAAAAACTTATCTAATTTAAATTTACCAACTGAAAACATTTAAATGTCTTTAAAACCTTTAACCATTACCTATCAACAACGAGTGGATAATGCTTTAGATAAATGGCTTCCTGCTACTAATGTTAATCCAACTAACCTACATAAAGCAATGCGTTATGCTGTATACAATGGAGGAAAAAGAATTCGTCCAGTATTAGTATATTTAACTGGTACAGCATTAAATGTTCAACTGGAACAATTAGATATTCCAGCTTGTGCAATTGAATTAATTCATGCCTATTCTTTAGTACATGATGATTTACCTGCCATGGATGATGATGATTTACGACGTGGTAAACCAACTTGTCACAAAAAATTTGACGAGGCTACTGCTATTTTGGTTGGTGATGCTCTCCAAACTTTAGCATTTTATAGTTTAAGTCATACTAAAAATCCAGCTATGTTTCAAACTTTAGCTAGTGCTTCATTAGGTATGGTTGTTGGACAAGCTATAGATATAGATGCAACTGGACAATCTTTAGATATTACTCAGTTAGAAAATTTACATAATAATAAAACCGGAGCTTTGATTCGAGCTAGTGTTAAACTCGGGGCTTTATCTGACAAAAATATTGATAATATAATTTTAGCTAATTTAGATAATTATGCTAGATGTATTGGTTTAGCTTTCCAAATCCAAGATGACATTTTAGATGTTGAAGCTACCACCGAAATATTGGGTAAAGCCCAAGGTTCAGATATTGCCAATGACAAAGTAACTTATCCATCCTTATTAGGTATGGAAGCTTCTAAACAAATGGCTAAAGATTTAATTACAGAAGCTATTGACAATTTAACCAATCTTGGAAAACCAGCTGAACCATTACGGTGGATGGCAGATTATATTATAACTCGGCATTATTAAATTAACTATGATTCGTTTTGAGATGTTTTGGAGATTTTTACTTTTAAACCATCCATAGCGTTAGGTAATTGAGTTATTATAACTTGTTCGCCGTATTGCAATTTTGGACTACGAACTAAGATTCTTGATTGTCCATTAGTTACTTGTTCTCCAACTCTTTCTATTTTTAAACCTTGCATACGTCCATCAACAAATTTATAAATACGATTTATGCCATAAACTGCTTCATAAGGTAAAGCGACTATGTTTTTCTGTTTTGGTAAAGTTAAAAATAAAGTTAAGAACTGGCCTAAACGCAAGTTGGCAGCTTGATTAATCTTAAATAAACCATCAATACCACCACTATTTTGATTTATTTGACCAGAAATTCTATCAAGGCTTAGGGTTAAAAATTTATCATTTAATTTAGTAGTTGCCGACAAATTATTAGAATTCATCACTATATCCTGATAACGGGTTGGAATTTGAACCCTAACTTCCAAAGCCGAACTATCGTACATAGATAACAACTTATCTCCACTCCGCACCCTATCTCCAACGGATACATCAACTTTAGCAATTATTCCAGTAAAAGGTGCTTTTACCTTAGTCCTATCCAATTCTAATTTAGCGATATCACGCATAGCTTTAGATTTGGATTGTTTAGCCTGCAATTGATTTAAACGAGCTTTATGATTTTTGATTTCTAAATTACGTTGAGCAATGGTCAACATTTGTCGTTCTACTGATTGTTGAGCATCATCCAGGGCTGATTGGGAACTAGCTTTTTGTCTCTTTAACTTTTTTAATCGTTCTAAGGAATTTTTGGTTAATTTTAGCAAAGATTTCTCATGTTTTATAATCGTTAAATTATTCGCATGACGTTGTTTCTCTAAATCAATTTGAGCATCAATATCTTTAATATCAGCATCATATTGTTTGAGTTTTAAAATACTATCACTATCTTCTAAATAAATTAATATATCACCTTTTTTAACTTTATTTCCTTCTAATGCTTTAACTTGTAAAACTTGAGCGTTTAGATTGGGAGAACGCAAAGTGGAGGTTTTTGGTGATTCCACTCTACCATATAAAGTTACAGTAGGTGATAAAGTAGTTGGAATGACTGAGGCAGTTGTTACAATCCAAGCTGGTTCAGTAATTTCAACCACTTTGCTTTTGGCTTTGGTTTGTAGCATGTACTTTAACCCAAATATACCAATTGCCAAAATTAATATTGGTAAAAGAATTTTTTTCATTGATGTTTAAATCCCTAATGTAATAAAACTATTTTTGTTTTAAAATCAATAATGTAATATCATCTAAAATTTTCTGAGTACCAACATATTCTTTTACATCAAGAACTATTGCCTGTTGAATTTTTTTAGATGATTGAGGCCAATTTTAGCATTAATTGGTTTAAAGTCTCCACTGTAAGATTTCTCATCTTACTCATAAAATTACCATTTCTGAATTTCATGATAAATAAAACTGATTTAGATAAATTCACACTAAATGATTGTCTGGTTATTAATTTTTTCAGGATTATTTCAGTTTTTAAGATATAAATCATAATAGTAGCGAAGATAACTGATAAAAGCTGGAGGATTGGTAGAATTAAGTAATTTTTCTTTATTTTTAAATTTAATTAAGGCTTTTTTGGCTTTTATACGACTATTATTTAAATGAGAATTATCTAAATTTAATATTTCAATCATATATTTTGCTTTATTTGATTCATTTTCAGATGCTTCAATTTTACCTGTATCCATATCATATGAAAAATAATCTACAATGTTTTCTAATTCTGTTGGATTAAGAAATTTTTCTTCATTATATCTGGCTTGCTTTGGATGTCCACAAGAATGGATATTATCTTCATAATCGTCTTTATTTACATCAGAACATTCTTTTCCATTACAAGACATGACCAAGTTATCATAATCCAGCAATTCCCACTCTAAATAGGCATAAATAAAAAATATATCAGCATAACACTTTCAAAAATAATATGC
>JQIA01002118.1_pt1 | contig 10639 bp, 9 predicted proteins | sample 811431 | NCBI WGS metagenome assembly JQIA01 (sample SAMN02998118, study PRJNA258478) | marine sediment metagenome | biome: marine; feature: seafloor; material: sediment; isolation source: oil-polluted sediment collected from 3 locations (0.5 km, 0.7 km and 0.9 km)... | place: USA: Gulf of Mexico ... | reverse complement strand
GCACCTAACAATGCTAAAGCCATATCTGATTGTGTATCCCAAATATCCCCTTGCGTACCTAAAAATGCTTCAGCATTTTCCCCTGTTGAAATAGCAACCCACCATTCAATTAATTCATAAAATGCACTAAATGCCAAACAAATAGAAATGATAAAAACATTAAGCCAACAGCGACCGTTAACGACACGTTTTCGAATAAGTATTTCACGAGCAATAATTGCAGGTACAAAACCTTGAACGAAATGTCCTACTTTGTCATAATTATTACGTTCAAAATTAAATACTTCTTTAATTGTATCGAATAAAGGCACTTCAGCATAAGTGTAATGACCGCCAACCATTAGCACGACACAGTGAAATAAAATCAAACTATACAGTAAAGGCGTTAGTCGAAAAGATTGATAGGTATATAGCAACAATCCAAGGCCAATTAGCGCAGGAAGCACCTCTAAAAACCAAGTAAAATAGTCTTTAGGTGCAATACCTGACCAAATGAGTGTTGCAAGATAAATAAAACCCCATAAATACTTGATAATATTACTCTCTAAATTTATTTTGCATACAATAGCGTAAATAAAATCACATTTTGTATAAGCTTTATTCTTAATTAAAAGCAGTAATTAAAGTCATCATCATCGAGTAAAGACAATGATTCGCCGACTCTATCAGCACTATTTAAAGCATTAAGTAAATCATAACCTTGTTGACGTTGTTCTTTAGATAATGCTTTATAAGGCAAGCGGAAATTAGCTGAAACTGCACCTGTCATCATTAAAGTAGTATTAATAGCAATAGGATTAGGCTCACAAAAAAGCCATTGCATTAAATCTTTTAAACGATTATTAAGTTCAGGGTTCTTGTCATCCATCAACTGGCGTATTAAACCCGGTACAACGTTTGCTGTTACAGAAATAACGCCATGAGAGCCATGTAAATGACGACCTTCATGACTTTCATCATCATTACCAGACCAACAAGCTATACCTTGTTTTTCATAATGAGCGATGCGTTCATTACCACCGCATTCTTTCATACCAATAAAATTTTTGTGCTTAGCTAGTTTTTCAATAACATCAGGGGTAAGATCTTGTCCTGTTCGTCCAGGTACATTGTAGATAAAAGCAGGGCCAATATCTAAAGTACGAATCAAATGCTCAATAACGCCAATCGTCGATGTTCGACCATAATAAGGGTTAATTTGTAACGCTGCATCCATGCCAACAGCAAAACCATTTGTTGTTGCTTTAATTGCTTCACTTGTATTGTTGCTGCCCGTATTACCAATAATTAATAACTTATCGCTAAACTTATGCACACTATGGGCAATGAGTATCAGGTGTTCTTCCCAACTTAGTAAGTGCCCCTCTCCTGTTGTTCCACCAACAACAATACCATCGACACCTGCATCAATTTGCTTTTGAACAAGAATGTCATAAGTGTCTAAATCAATATCACCTGCTCTGGTATAAGGTGTTTTGATTGCGGTAATTAAACTGGCTGCTTTAAAGTGCTTCATTATTTTCCTAGCTTTCTTTATGGTTATTATCAAAACTAACAATGTCCAACATTGTCAGTGATTTTACGCATTGTAAAAATTTCTTTAGTCTCAATATGTTGGTATTCAAAAATATAGTGGTTCAATTGCAATACTTTATAAGCATGGTAATTATTACGATCATTCAAGTCAGCCGCATAAAGCTGCCCATCTACAACTTCATTTTTTGTAATGGTGAAATGTATGTCTGCCACCAAACCCCAATCACCTAATTCTATTACTTGCTCAATAATTCGATCTGCGTCGCCTACTTTTGTCTCTAAAGTCACAAAAGTAAATTCAAAACTACCGTCAGCACTTAGTTGGGCGTATTCAATCATTTTTTTATTTTGATCATTTAGCTCTTCTCGAAACCAGCGACCAAATAATAATTCTCTTTGAAATATCAAAAAACACCCTTGTATTGCGATGACTAAAAGCAAAAAGCCAAAAGTCACCATCTACCTATTAATTATATAAGCTCGATGATGTTTATATTAATGGTAAACCTGCTCAAAGCCAATCTGAATAAGTTATTAATGTTTAATAATATTCGTTAAATATATTACTTGAATTAAAGCTTGGATAAGCTGCCATTAAATAAACTTTAGTTTTCATCACCTTGATACAGCCATGAATTAACTAATTCAAAATCAATTTAAAATAAATAGATGTAACAACGTTTAAAAAAGTTTAAATTATATAGAATTTTTAATTAAAAAGTAAAATGATATGAAAAAACCTAATGTACAATTATTATTAACGGGTAATGAATTAATGACTGGCGATATTGTTGACAGTAATTCAGCAATGATTGCACAGCAATTGAAAGAATTAGGTTTAGAAATAACGCGTAAAGTAACGATTGCTGATGATTTACTTTTATTGACAGATGAAATAAATCAACTTGCCAAAAAAGCCGATATTTTAATTATTAATGGAGGTTTAGGACCAACAGTTGATGACTTAACAGCTCAAGCTTTGGCCAAAGCAATGAATGTAGCATTAACTGAGCATCCTGATGCTATGAAACACTTAGTTTTATGGTGTAAAAAGCGTGGTGCAGCATTAAATACTCCAAATTTAAAACAAACCATCCTTCCTCAAGGTTGTGAAATCATTGCTAATGAACAAGGTAGTGCTGTTGGCTTTAAAGTAAACCATTTTGCTTGTGATATTTATTGTACTCCTGGTGTTCCTAAAGAGTTACAGACAATGCTCACCGAGCAAATATCACCTAACATAGCAAGAAACCTTCTGGATAAACTCATCACTGATGTTACTCGTTTACAGGTGTTTGGCTTAGGTGAATCAACTTTACAGAAAATGATTGACGAACAATTACCCGATTGGCCTGAAGATATTGAATTAGGCTTTCGAGCAGGAATGCCTCTATTAGAAGTAAAACTTACTACCACAAATCTAAAAAATCATCGTAAAAAATCCATTTGGCAAAACAAGATTATAGCGATATTAGGCGATCATTTTATAGCGAAAATTAATCATAAACCATTATCTTTAGCAAAACATCTGCTATTAAAATTATCTGATCAAAATTTTAAAATAACCACCGCAGAATCATGTACTGGTGGTTTAATTGCCAGCATGCTTACTCGTGAAGCAGGAGCTTCGGCATTATTTGAAGCTGGATTTATAACTTACAGTAATTCAATGAAAACTAAGTTATTAGGAGTCCCATCTAAATTATTAAAAACACATGGTGCAGTCAGCGAGGAAGTTGTTATAGCCATGGCGCAAGGTGCATTAAAAAATTCATCCGCTGATTTCGTCATTGCCGTATCAGGAGTAGCGGGACCAGATGGAGGTAGTGACACAAAACCTGTTGGTACTGTATGGATTGCTTGGGGTAGTAAGAAAAATTTAAAATCAGTCTGCTTATTTATGCCATTGCCAAGACGTTACTTTCAAAAATATGTAGCAAATATCGGTTTAGATTTAGTACGTCGAGAGCTGATTAACAGCGAAGAAACACCAAATTATATTACTGAGCGTCAAAAAAATTAACATCAAGAAGGATATTTGTTAACAACTAATTGCTAAACAAGTAAAAAATTTATATATTTAGTCAGGAAAAAAATACTTTATTAAGCTAAAGCTATAATAAAAACATAATCAAGCAACCTAGTAAGATTAGCAAGAGTGCTATTTTCACATATTGGAGTCTATTTTGGCTGAAAAAAACTTTATTACCAGTGGTCGAAACACGGTTATTCATAAAATAAAAAAGTTTGACCTTTTAATAATCAATGGCGATTATCCTGTTGTAATTATTAGTCATCGAGGTATTGGCATATACAAAGGTGAAATTCCAGCAAAGCGTTCTATCGCTAAAAAGGCATATCAAGACATTGTACACATTGCGTCTAGTGAGGTTTTTAGCGAAGAAAAAACATTATTATTTATACAATCTCTTGACGGTAGAGAATATAAAATTGATTACAGTAAAGCTGGCACAACAAGCTTTATTAAAATCCATCAAGACACCTACATGTAGCATATCCTAACTAAATAGAATATAAGTATATTATCTAAATCAAGCCATCAACGTAGTTCATTAAAGTTAATGATGATGTCGGAGTAAACCTTTATGACCCAGCTAAGTTTAATTACTAACGCGAAAAATAATATTGATTTGCATATAATGCCAATCAAAGGTGGCAATGAGATCACAGAAGCAAGTATTCTTGAGTTAATAACTAATTCTGAATATACAACATTAAGAACAAATACAGGCAACATAAAGAATGCTATTGCTGAATTAAATGATATTCTCAAGCCATTGCAAGATAATCAGACTGGCCGCGAAATAGATTATCTTATTTTAGAACGAATTGATGCCGCTATTTCTATTACAATTGATAATGACGAAATGGGAGCCGTTGCAGAAATAACAACAGCCGAAGGTGGAAAACACCTATCTGCTAAGGCTATTTTGAATGCAGCTCAAAAAGCTGGAGTAAAAAAAGGTTTTAGTAAAGAAGAGCTTGTAAAACTAGCTCAATTAGCAGCGAAAGAAAAACCCAATAACCAAGTTACTTTACAAATAGCGACAGGAAAGTTAGCAACAAACGGTAAAGATGCCGAGATAAAACCCCTTGTAGAAAGTGCTCAGTCAAGAATTTTACGCCCTAAAAGAAGAGAAGATGGTAGCGTAGATATGCGCAATTTAGGTGATATTATTTGTGTAAAGGTTGGCGATCCTTTAGCGGAAAAAGTACCACCAACTTCGGGTAAGCAAGGGTATACTGTTACGGCAACCCCCCTTAAAGCTGAACCAGGTAATGATATCGATCTCATATCAGGTGATGGCACAGCAATTAGTAAAAAAAATGAAAATATATTAGTCTCACAAAAAGTCGGCTTACCAAAAATCATCCCTAACGGAATGGAAGTGGATGAAATTTACCAAATAAAAAATGTCAATATTGCATCAGGTAATATTAACTTCACTGGCAGTGTTATTATTGAAGGTGATGTTAACGAGGGAATGAAAGTTATTGCTAGTGGTGACGTCACCATTGGCGGTTTTGTTGAATCAGCTATGGTTGAAGCTGGTGGTGATGTCACCATTTCTGGTGGTATAATAGGCCGTAAACACGATACCGAAAAAACTAAAATAACAGATGTAGACATGAGTGTCAGTGTTAATGCTAAAGGCAAACTTTATGCTAAATACTGTCAATACGCTCAAATAAATTGTGGTAAAGACATTCGTATAGAAAACCAGTTACTACATAGTCTAATCAACGTTAAGGGTAGTTTAAAAGTTGGTTCCGAAGAAAAGCCAAATGGCACATTAATAGGTGGTTTTGTTAAAGCAGGAACACATGTTACTGCAGGTATTGTTGGGGCTACCGCTGGTAGTAATACTATTATTAGTTTTGAACATAAGATAATAAAGCTAAAAGAAGAATTACACGATATAGAATCAAGGTTAAAGTTTAATAAAGATAAAACTACAGAATTAAAAGCGGCAAGCGATAAATTAAAAAAATTACCAAAAGACAAAGTAAAACCTGAAATGCTTGCAAAAGTCATTTCAACTTATCAATTTCATGCTAAAAGCATGGGTGCAATATTACTTGAAAAAGAAAAACAAGAACAAACTCTTCAAAGTTATATGGAAAGTGTATACATAGAAGCTACCGAAAAGTTATATCATGGTGTCCAGCTCATGGTTGGTGACTATAACGATAGATCACGCCGAGAATACGGCCCAAGTAGAATAACTTATAAAGAACGAAAAATTCATATAGAACCTATTGTTAATACCTAAAACAGTACGTCCAGAAGATTCCCTGCATAACTTTTAATTTATGTATCTAAGTTTTCATAAGCAAACTCAAGAGCACTCTATTAATTTAAATGATATGGTGCTCATTAATCCAAGTCATATTGGCATGAGACGAGAAGAATAAATTTAGAATTAGATAAAATTGAAAATGAAAATGAAATTTAGCATTCAATAAAGTCATTGAACCGATTTGATTTAATAGAAACAAATTAAACATTTCAGTCACGAATAAGTTGAAGTTTCGAGTAACGAAGTAACCACACGTTAGCATGGCGTCTTCGTTAATTTTTTAACTCACATCTCGTAACTGCAATCTACATATTAGGATAATTTGGTCCACCCGTTCCTTCAGGCGTAACCCAAGTAATATTCTGGCTTGGATCTTTAATATCACACGTTTTACAATGAATACAGTTTTGAGAATTAATGACAAACTTATCACCGTCTTCCGTTTGCTCAACTTCATAAACTCCAGCAGGACAATAACGCTGTGCTGGTTCATTAAATTTGAGCAAGTTCACACTAATAGGAACACTATTATCAGCAAGCTTTAAATGACAAGGTTGCTCTTCTTCATGATTGGTATTTGACAAAAACACTGACGTTAACTTATCAAAACTTAACTTATTATCCGGTTTAGAATAATTGATCACTGGCGCTTCACTTGCTAGTTTCAATTGATCATAATCAGGCGTATCATCTTTAAAGTTGAATGGTAACTTACTACCAAAAAAGTTTTGATCTATCGAGTTGTAGGCACCACCAAAGAAGGTTCCCAATTTATGCATTGATGGAGAAAAGTTACGAGTCTTATATAAGTCACTGTACAACCATGACGATTTAAATTTTTCAGCATAAACAGTTAAGTCTTTGCCGCCTTCATCTCCATTCGTTAGCGCTTCAAAAATTGTTTCAGCCGCTAAAAGCCCTGACTTCATAGCGGTATGGTTACCTTTGATTTTTGCTGGATTCATAGTACCAGCATCACAACCCACCATAATGCCACCAGGCATTGTTTGTTTCGCTAGTGAATTATAGCCACCTTTAGCCAGTGCACGTGCTCCATAAGAAACTCGCTTACCACCTTCTAAATATTGGCTAATTTTTGGGTGATGTTTATAGCGTTGAAACTCTTCAAAAGGACTTAAATGTGGATTTGAGTAGCCTAAATCAACAATTAAACCAACAAAAACCTGATTATTCCCTGCATGATATAAATAACCACCGCCACCAGTATCATCCTTTAAAGGCCAACCTGCAGAGTGAACTACTAAGCCTTCTTCATGTTTTTCAGGATCAATGTCCCAGATTTCTTTAAAACCCAAACCATAATGTTGAGGAGCAGCATCAGCATCTAAAGCAAATTTTGAAATTAATTCTTTACCTAAATGTCCACGACAACCTTCGGCAAAAACAGTGTATTTAGCACGAAGCTCCATACCTGGCATAAATCCATCTTTTTCTTTCCCGTCTACATCAAGTCCCATATCACCTGTAATAATACCACCAACACTGCCATCATCATTATAAATGACACTTTGCGCTGGGAAACCTGGGAATATTTCAACACCTAATTGCTCTGCTTGCTCTGCTAACCAGCGACACATATTACCCATGCTAGCAATATAATTACCTTCATTATGCATAGTTTTAGGTACGATGAATCCTGGTAGTTTAATTGCGTTCTCTGCACTATTAAAATAATAAATATCATCACCCGTTACAGGTGTATCTAGTGGTGCACCTTTTTCTTGCCAATCAGGAAATAATTCATTTAAAGCTCTTGGTTCAAATACAGCACCAGAAAGAATGTGAGCCCCTACTTCCGAGCCTTTTTCAACAACACACACCATTAATTCTTGTTCTTTTTCTTGTGCTAATTGCATTAAACGACACGCAGTAGATAGACCTGAAGGGCCAGCCCCAACAATTACTACGTCAAATTCCATCGATTCGCGTTCCATGGTATCTCCAATATATATATTTTAATTTACAAAAATTCAAACGCCTGTTTGATATTCAAACAGGCGTTTGATAGTATCTTGTTAGCGACTGCCAATCAAGACGATTTTTCTTCAGATAATCTTTAAATCACATAGCTATTGTAACTAAAATTAATAGCCCATACTATGCTTTATATGCAAGCTGCATTAAACAAACTGCAATTATTATAGAAAGTGTAGGTATTATATCGCAATTTAAACGTTTCCATCAAGATTACATTGACGTTTACGTAAAGCAATAGTAATATTTTGAGTAATAACTCAAATTTTTTATATGACTTAGTATCTATACTGAGTAAACAAAACCAGAGGCAACGATGAAAGTATTAGTACCTATAAAACGTGTTATTGACTATAACGTCAAAGTTCGCGTAAAACCCGACAACTCCAATGTAGATCTTGCTAATATAAAAATGGCAATTAACCCATTTTGTGAAATAGCAGTTGAAGAAGCAGTTCGTCTTAAAGAAGCAGGCACAGCAACAGAAGTTATTGCCGTTTCAATTGGCGATAAATCTTGTCAAGAACAGCTACGTACGGCACTTGCCTTAGGTGCTGATCGTGCAATTCAAATTGACACAAGTGAAAACTTAGACTCATTAAACATAGCAAAACTTTTACAAAAAATTGTAGAAGAAGAGCAGCCTCAATTAGTTATTTTAGGTAAGCAAGCGATTGATAGCGATAATAACCAAACAGGACAAATGCTTGGTGCACTTACTGGCATGCCACAAGGTACTTTCGCTTCAGTAGTAAAATTTGAGGGTGATAAAGTTAATGTTACTCGTGAAGTAGACAGTGGTCTACAAACAATTTCACTTGATTTACCTGCTATTGTAACAACAGATTTACGCTTAAATGAGCCTCGTTATGCATCATTACCAAATATAATGAAAGCAAAGCGCAAGCCTTTAGATGTTAAAGCTGCCGCTGACTTTGGTATTGATTTAACACCAAGAACCAAGTTGTTAAAAGTTACTCCTCCTGCAGAACGTCAAGCAGGTATTGTAGTTGAAACAATTGACGAATTAGTAGAAAAATTAAAAAATGAAGCCAAGGTGATCTCATGAGTATTTTAGTATTTGCAGAACATGATAACAGCACGTTAAAATCTGAGACCCTTAAAACAGTTGCAGCAGCACAAGCTATTGGTGGTGATATAACATTATTAGTTGCAGGACACAATTGCCAAAGTGTTGTTGATGCTGCGGCTAAAGTAAATGGCGTAAGTAAAGTATTAGTTGCTGATAATACAGTTTATGAACACCAATTAGCTGAAAATATCAGTTTATTAGTTGTTGAATTAGCCAGTGATTACGAACACATTATAGCAACAGCTCTTACAACAGGTAAAAACTTTATGCCTCGCGTAGCTGCTCTGTTAGATGTGACACAAATTTCAGATATTATAGCGGTAGAAAGTAGTGATACTTTTGTTCGCCCTGTTTATGCAGGTAACGCTATTGCAACTGTGCAAAGCTTAGACAACAAGAAAATAATTACCGTTCGTGCAACAGGCTTTGATGCAGTTGCTACAGATGGTAGTGCTGAAGTTGTAGTACTTGACACAGTGACTGACTCAGGAAATTCAAGCCATGTTAGCGATGAGTTAACAGTGTCTGAACGTCCCGATTTAGGTGCAGCAAGTGTTGTTATATCTGGCGGTCGCGGTATGCAAAATGGTGACAACTTCAAATTACTTGATGGTATTGCAGACAAACTTGGCGCAGCAATTGGTGCATCACGAGCGGCTGTGGATGCTGGTTTTGTACCTAACGATATGCAAGTAGGACAAACAGGTAAAATTGTTGCTCCTGACCTATATATCGCTGTTGGTATTAGTGGTGCAATTCAGCATTTAGCTGGTATGAAAGATTCAAAGGTTATTGTTGCTATCAACAAAGATCCTGAAGCACCTATTTTCCAAGTAGCTGATTACGGTATTGTTGCTGATTTATTTGATGCACTACCTGAGCTTGAAGCTAAATTATAGCCTTTAGTAAACTGTAAACAAACACACTTTAAGACAATCTTAAAACTGTTATAATAAAGCCACTCATGTAGTGGCTTTTTTTATTAGAATACTTTCCAAAGCCTCTACATCAAACCTTTATACTGCCTCACTACGTTTATGATCTTATTGTACGCAAGGAAAATATTTAAGAGCAAGACATTCAATTGAGTAATAACTAGCTATTAGGGTTTAGAGTAACGCTGACATGAACCATTTCAATCAGCACAAGTGAGTAATAATTTAATCAAATTTGTATCAATACCTAGGTATAACTATTTATGAGTGACAAACTATCCAACCTTGCAGATCTTGCTGCTGCTTTTGGCAAAGAACCAATAAAAAAATCTGATGAAAATTCAAAACAAGATAGCTCATTAGTTTATTCAACGGATCAAGGACGTATAAAACAAAGTATATCAAACAGTAAAATCACACAAAGTGATGGTTTTGCTAGAGTTCGTCGTGAAACAAAAGGAAGAAAGGGAAAAGGCGTTATAACGATAACAGGGCTCGGCCTCAATATTCAAGCGCTTAAACTACTAGCTAAAAAAATAAAAAAGACATGTGGCACTGGCGGCACTGTAATCGATGAAGTAATAGAGATACAAGGTGATAAACGTGACGTAATTAAAGCAACACTTGAAAAAGAAGGTTTTAAAGTAAAGTTTATTGGTGGTTAACCCTCTTTCTCTTTTCACTTTTTTTAGCCCTACGCAATAATGATTTTCAAAAAACCAGACAGCAAAAAGCCCGTTACTTTCGTAACGGGCTTC
>JQIA01002117.1_pt1 | contig 10639 bp, 4 predicted proteins | sample 811431 | NCBI WGS metagenome assembly JQIA01 (sample SAMN02998118, study PRJNA258478) | marine sediment metagenome | biome: marine; feature: seafloor; material: sediment; isolation source: oil-polluted sediment collected from 3 locations (0.5 km, 0.7 km and 0.9 km)... | place: USA: Gulf of Mexico ... | reverse complement strand
TATGGTATATACTTTCATATAATGCTTCCCAGCTACCAAACACATTTGTATTAATGTTCCCAGTTATGGGATCATTTTGAATATCTGAATATGCATAATTCCACGTGAATGGGTTATTTTGAATATATCCATAATTTAAAAATGGTGATGGAATTTTTTGTTCTGTTGTATACAATGAAAACTGTTCACGAATTTTATCGTCATATTCAGTATCATTTTGTGTTACACTGAAATCAAACCTTGGTACAAAATTCTCAGGTAGTGTTTCATCACCTAAGATAGCAAATAAATCTGTTTCAACACTCAATACAACATTTGCATAAAGTATTGATAGGTCTAATTCTTCCCATACTGATAGGGCACTATAACGGTATAACTTACGTGTTACATCGCCAGTATTAGTTCTAATTAAGAAATATCCAGTTGTTAATGGATTGCCTTCAAATTCTGTAGGGAATGCTTCAGCTTCTGTTGTAACGGTTTGTGTTAGGGTTGTTAATTTAACTTCTATAGATTTAAGCATAGAAGACTGTGTTGCGGCATTAAGCAATAAGTTGCTTCTATGGCCATCATGGTGAACCATCTGTAAGAAACCGTCAGTTACATCATCTAATATGTAAGGTTGTACTTTAGCGCCAAGCCCAAAGAAAGGTATTGTTGCTATCCAATTTTTAATACCAGTGTTAGTTGCTTCATCATATGTTGTACTATCACCAAACCATTGGTCCAATCTATCATTTCTTTCATAAGTATCTTTGACTGCATCGATAACCAATTCTGTCAAATCTTCAACATTATCTATAAACCCTTGATTGAAATAATCAACTATATTATCTTCCAATATTTCAAATAATGAACGTATGCTACTATCATACCGATCATTTGCAAATTTGATTAAATCAATAGGGTTAACATTATTCACAAACATGGCAGAAATTAACGAATCGAACCCATCGTTATGTTCCTTAATGTTGCCACCTATACCATAATTAGGATCAATATCCAATCTGTACACGTTGTTGAATTTGTTGCTCACAATACCTTGAGATGATTGTGCTTCAATAATAGTATTGAAATGTCTGAACACTTCTGTTAATCTTATATCCTGATGATTCTCATGGTTTGCATTATAATATAATTGATTTGGAATATTCCAAAAGTCATTTTGTTCTAATGGTACATATTGTTCATCATTATTACCACGTTTCCAAATTGTTTGAAACTCATCATTGTATTCCCTAACGTCATAATACACATACATGGCTCCAGTATCTTCATCAACCAAACCTTGTTCAAATGTATAATCTAATGTTTCAGCATTATAGGTAATACGTTGATCGATATCTAAGAAATAATCACCAGTAGGATCATCTTTATAACGTAGAATGTTACTAGCAAAACGCAAAGCATTCTTATTGACATCGTATATGTTAAAGAATGGATATTGTGAACGTTCAGTCTTCTGTTGCTCAACATGACGATGATCAACAATATTGAATAATTCCACCCCAGATACGGTGTTAATCGGTACTGCACGTTTACCAACGTCTTCAAGTGCATATTCGCCAACTTCAATGCGTACAATATCAGCATCAGTAATTGTTACACCTGAATTAAATTGGATACCACCAGTAAAATCTAGATTGATTGTTGATGGTATATCGATATAATTACCATATTGTCGGACACCGTTTATATAAACCCGTATATCACCTTCTTGATAATCTTCATATAAGCAAAGATCATGTAATGAATCATGTAGTGTATAACTTGCACCACTAGCAGTTGCAGGACTTGTTGAAAATTTAAATTCTTGATAAGCTAAACCTAATATGTTATCCAGACCACTTGTGCTGAATGTACTAACGAATGTACTCAACATTGGATTCTTTTCAGGTACTATGCTTGATGCAGAGATGTCCTCAATACCCTCAAACTGCCAATGGAATGTTTCATATGAAACCCAAGGATCAGAATTAGATGTCATCACAGGACCTATGTGAGCGCCTACAGGCACATCCAATGGATCAGGTATAGGGTTTAATAATACTGCACGTGTTCGGAATCTTTGGTTTGGTGCAATTTGAACAAACTCAGATGATACAATAGTGTTTGTTCCGGTATTACTACCAAACGCAATAAATTGTACAGCTGCACCTTCACTTAAACCTGATGTCAAATTACCAAACTTTTCATCAAACAATATTGTTGTTGGTGTTTGAAAGGTTATTTCACCACTACCAAGAGATACAGTTCGAGTATCTATTAATTCAAATAGTGATGGTTCAACTGTTGTTGCGGCATATGATACACTTTCAACACGTCTATACTTCCATGCTTTATCAGCAAAAGAATGCTCAGATAGCTGAATAAGTGGGAAGTATTCAATGATCGGTAACTGTGCTCGTGACAAACCTGTGAAATTAGACAGTTCAGCACCATGCACCCATTTATTTTGGTCTACCCAGTCATTATCTTGACGTTGATCTATTAAATGCAGATTATTAGCAATGTCTACTAGATACCCAAAGCTGGAAACTCTTACCTGCCATATAGCGCCGTCCCACTGTCGCAATTGATCATTAAGTGTATCAAACCAATATTCATTAACAGCCGTTGCTGTAGGAGTTGCACCATTTTCAATATCTGTTAGTAATCTTTCTTTTTCAATTGTATATTCAATTTCATCTTCAGTAAAAAAATGTCCACCAAGACCTATAATGTTTGATGTAACTATGTTTTCAATGGCATATTCACCAGCAAAGCCAGTATTTTTGATTGTTACAACATCACCAACAGCATAAGAACCATCAAGAAAATTTACCCCACCACTGTTATCTACAAATAAGTCAGATCCAAGTGTAGTACCTTCACCACTACCAGTAGTAGATGATAATACCAATCTTCTCTTAGACCATATAATATCACCTATATCTGTTTCAGAAAATAGTCCAAAAGCAGCAATGGGATTAGGCGCTAAGCACGTTTCATTGTATTCAGCAAGAATTGAAAATAGTAATGGTTTAGTTGTTATTTTAGCCCAATCGAACCCTATAATATCTTCAGTAAGGGCGATGGTTGTTATGTCAGCAAACACATCATACTTAGATGACTCTACCTTAAACATAGACATTGGTACACTAGTTACGCTTCCCTCTGCGGAGAATACATAACCATTAACAAACAAATCAGTAACATCACTAGAAACGATTAATTTACGACCAGACTCTTCAACAAAATTTACATTAAGTTCAGTATTGGAACATCTTGTATAATCATCATTCGCAGATGTAATATTGTAATCTAAAAGTATAGTTGTTTCACCAACACCAGCATTAGGTAAAAATGATTTACTGATCACTTTGACCATTACCGGGCCAGATGTTCCCTCATACAATATTAGAAATTCACCATCATCAATAGTTGTTAATTGTTCACCTTCTACCACAATATTATTTAACGTGGTGCTAGATGAAACTATCACATATGTTGGCAATGAATTAGTGACACTTAGAAGTTGCTGTTTTTCTCTACCTTGTACCCATGTACATTGATCTTTGATTGTTATATATTGTGGAGGGTCAGAGGCTTCCGTGGAATTCCAAAAATAATCTTGGTAATTAACCAATTTATCCAAATCGATTGGTGGAACCCAGTTAAATTGTAAGCTGTTACCCCATTCGTTGAATCTATCAATATTAACACCAAGAAGGCGTAATCTATTCATAAAATCTTGGAATGACATAAACCAATCAACATTACCAACTTTATTATAAACGATTGGTTGTAGTTGATTAGCCTGACGATATGCATCAGGTTCTATTACTTGTTTTGTATCGATTGTGCTGAATTCATCAGAACCCACAAACCCAACAATACGATGTATTTCATCTTTAGTTAAAAAACGATTGAACAGGTTGTTGTTGAAACCTTCAAGGATTTTAGCATCCTGAAGATTATATGCAGGTAGTAACCTATTTAAGTCAGTCCTTGGATTCTTATAATCCGATAATTTCTTGTTGTCGCTCACAACACCCTCATTTACATAATGAACAATAGTATTTATTCGCTATGTAAATGATGAAATTCAGTCTTATTTACTGGCGAAGTGAAGTGGAATCCAATGATTCAATTATCTCGACCTGATCAACTGAAAAATCTGCCTGCAATATCTCATCTTCTTTGGATACAACTTCATATAAATCACCAAATTGATTACTACTCAATGTTGGAACAAGCACAACAGAATCTATTGCTGTTGGTAATTGTGTGTGAATATACGCAGACAACTCAGAAAAATAAAAGGTTTCTCCAAACTCCCATAAAGATATATCAAAGAAATCACGGACAGCATCAACAATAATAGTTTTAATTTGATTATTGCTTAAACTACGCTCATTAGAACGAATTATCTTAATGTTCGATTGTAACTCACTATCAGCCTTATTACCAAACAATACCTTGATATTACCACTATGTAATATAACAGTATCCGAAATCATTTTATTCTCTAACAAACTCTGATAATCTGAACGCAATTGGAATGACGATGGTGCTTCTGGCCTATCAGTAAGTTGCCCATTAAGCCATAATCTTATGTTGCGAGCATACCCACGTGTGATGATATACATATCAATAAGATTTGATGTTGCAGGATCAATAAGATTGTAACGTGTTGTTCTATGCAACCAAGCAAAATTCATCCCTTCAACACCATTCTCACGTTTCCATAATTGGTTTTGTTGTGCAGGGTTTGCAATCTGATCAGCAGCATACTCCGCAACAACATCAGTATCTTGATCTACTGTCTGGAATACCCACTGATATGATGATATTTGACGATTAAAGTAAACATAATCTGTACCATCAAACAAATAACCCATATCAGGATCATCAGGGAATCCATCACCGTCACCATCGACAGGAACAACATATAAATCATTTATACTTGGTAATCCAGAATCTAACCCCGAATCTAACACAACCTGACCCAATACATTAAATTCATAATTAGATGTCAACGGTAGTGATGTAGATTCCGAAATATTAGCCTTTAACAATACAACATTGTCCAAATTAGTGTTAAGTGTATCACTTGTGATTATTGGGTCATTGTTATTAGTGTTCCAAAATTTAGTTTCATCACTATGGAAAACAAGTCGTAATGTTTCATAACACAATTCCCAATCACCACCAGATAAAGAGGTTATAGAAAACCAATAGTTTGTGCCAGATAAATCTTCTACCCATGATGTACCATTAAAATCAAAATATTTTGTTGATGGTCTGGTACTAATTGCATTAACTAATGCAGCTTCAATTATAACTCTCTCAGCATCTGTAAACGAAATTCGTATAGCTGTTGGTGCAATACCCTCTAATACAAATCTTGTAAAGAATGATCCTGATGATAATAATGGCTGTAAGTGGTTGTTTACTAAAGAATCTACAACGTCTTCATATGGTGCTATACCCTCAGCAGGCAAATCGGAATCAGCGATACTTTGGCATACTTCATCTGTACCCTGTCGAGTATCAAAAAAGATTACACCATCATCACCAAACAGTTTAACATCCTCATAGCTTTCTCTAGGATCATGCCATGCAATATATTTTGAATCACCTGCAAATGTACGATTAATTGCTCTAAGTTTTAGAATTGTATTGTCTTGTAACAAAAATTCATTATAATCACGTCCATTAACCATACGGTCTTGTGTGTAATATACTGATGGTGCAGTACGACGGATATGTTCTATATCTTCACTTGGTGCAGCATTCTGTATAGGTGTTAGCAATGATACGGTAAAATTAAATGTTTGTTCTTTACTTACTGTATCTGGATATGTTATAGATGATGAAATACTTTGTAATGCTGTTGTTGGGATCGATGTTTCACTATTAGCAGATACACGGGACCATATCTCAAATGTTCCAGATGGTACATTAGCAAATTTACCATCACCAAATATTAAACGAAATTTATCATCATCAAGTGTTTCAACTTCATATTTGTTACGACTTTCTTTATTATTAAAGATAACGTTTTGTCCACCAACACTATCTACAGTAACCCAATCACCCTGACGTGCAGAAGCACCAATGATGGATGAGTCTGTGATTATTAGACCAGTGGTTGAATCAATATTGTTTAAAAATACGTCAGTTTCGTTTGAATCTGGAATTTCAACATCAAAAGTTTGGTTAGGGGTTACACCATCAAAAGTTGTTTCAGTTCTTTGGAGTGTACCCTGTTTAGTAAAGAAGAAAAACCCTGTATTCTCTGAAGAATCACCAAGTCCATCATTAAGATATAATATACCCAATTTCAAGTCTTTTTCTGGTCTAGTTTCCAAAGGACCAAATTCATTTAAGTCTGAACTTACTAATTCCATAGGCAAGGTTTCATTTGAAACATTAATGGCATATGGCAATACATTAGTTGTTAAAGGGTTATTAATTAATTTGTATCGTTCGAATAAAACATCTTGTACTTGAACACGATCAGATGGTGACACAGAACCAAAATTTTGATCCATTACACGATTCATAACAAGAATAAATTGTTCTTTCCAGTTTGCATTGTTGACATCATTCCATCGAATTGTTACATTGGATAGATCATTACCATTAGAGTCAAACACTCTTTCAGTTGTACTAACACTGGTCATCTTAACTAGACCACGAGAAGGTATATTACGATTTGCATTATATGATAATAGTTTAGCTAATCTTAATACAGATTCTTTACGTTCAGCTGTTGAGATAAAGTTTTCATGGGCATTAAGGTCAAATCGATAAGCTAGTAACTCACCAACATATGCAAATAGTTCCAATACAGCAACAAGTTCACTGGACTCAATAAAATCATTAAATTCTTCAGGATAATATAATTTAAGGTAATCAACCAATGATTCCTTGATCGTTTGATAATCCCACGCAGCAAAGTTAACTTGCTGTAACGCTTCATATGCACGTTCCCAATTCTCTGCTCTGTTTACAATTCTACTCATTTAAGAATTAAACTCCAAATTAATATCTAATATATCTGTCAAGTTCAATTCAACAAATACTAACCTTACTTTTATTTGCAATACGCCTGTGTCATAATCAGCATGTAATTGGTAATCATCATCTGATAATAATCTTACCCTTGGATCAAAATCTATAACAGCACGTACTTGATCAGAAATGTGAACTGTTGTATCATCATCAAATGGCTCAAATAACAAATCTTGGATAAGCGTACCAAATCCACGTTGCCCAACGCGATCACCCCTTCTGGTGAATATATGGTTCTTTATATCACGCTTAACTAACTCAACATCTGTCACAACAAATGACTTAGTTCGCTGCCAGTTCTTAAACGAGAATCCTTTGTATACTACGCTCATTCTTACTCCATTAACACTGCAACGTATCTTTTGCTAACTTAGCAATTGATATTGCACTTAATGATCCCGGTCCACCGGGGATTAACCCCAATATACCATTATTTGCAAGCTCTTCTAATACATTTAACGCATCCAAATTCACTGCCGTTAACGGATTTATTGACAACGCTGCTGATTTTATTCCTTCAACAGCAGAAATATACCCACTAAGAGCACCCTTTGCTGAATTTAATTTTGCATTTTTTGCTGCTTGAAAGTCTGCCCTTGAAGGATAACTACTGGGAACCAATGACCGTGCATCATTTACAGCTCCATCATACGATGATTTTGCAGATGTTGCTGCTGACTTCGCTGCATCTACCAAAGCTTCTTTACTTGCTAAACATGCCATATCATAACCTTTTAACTTATATTATCTAATTATTTATAGATAATGTTATCGTCGCCAAAATGGTCCTCTAGTAACATCTTCATCACCCTCGGTTACACCAACTGGTTTTCTACCAGCTTCACCAACATTATCAAACTGCTCTACCCAATCAACATTATTTGTATACCCCTCGTTCGGAGCATTTACAGTATCATCAGTATCTTGCATCAATACTCTAGGCCATGGTTCATGCTTAGGTACTCTGTTTGTCCACGGAGCAATTTTAGTTTCATCAGCACTTACGTCTACTGATACCGGGTCAGGCATATCAATAGGGTTTGCAGGCTTTAGGTTAGCACCAGCATTAACATGACTGTGATCATTATAGATATCAACATATTCATCTAAAAACTCAGTAAGCGTGTTTATTGTTGTACCCTTACCAGCAATCGTAAACGTTACATCATTACTTGAAAGATCAATATCTTCAAATGCACCCAAACCAAATGTACCCTCAACACCAATATTTACATCAGCATTAAATGTTAAATCAGTAGTACCACCAACATAACCCACCATTTTCCCATCAACGTTGCTCTGAAAATCACCATCGACTTTCATGTGTAAATCAGCAGCAGAGTGTATACGTATCTCACCATCAGCTACAGGGGCATCTAAGGGGGTTTGGCCAGTATTGCTACCAGCATACATTGATATAAACCCACTAGACTTAAATCTAATCGATTCACCAGCTGAAAAATTTAATTCCTTTTCAGCATGAAATGACATTCTACGTTCAGCATAACAATCAATGTTACCAGCTGCATCCATTTCGATCCAACTTTTGCCACCACTAGTAGAAAAATACATTCTTTCGTTTGTATCATCTAATATTATTTGATTGCCACCAGTGGTTCTAACACGTATCCTTGAATTAAATGGTCTATCATCCATAGATATTGAATGAAAGCCGGGAGTAGTCCAAGATTGTACCCTAGATGCTAAAAATGATCCAAGGTTTTTATATCCACTCCAATCATAACCATGTTCTCCAAGTATTTTCTTTACCCATTCATCAGTTTCATTTTCAACAATTTTATCATAGTCATCATCCAAATAAACCGTTTTATCAGGAGATGGAACATCAAATACGCCAGAAACCTGATAGTCAGCACCACGTGTCTTCCATTCTGAAGAATCTGTTTTATCATTGAAAGCTTCTTTAAGCTTATTGTAGGTAGGTTGAATAGGTTGACCTTCAGATGTTAATGGACCATCTACAGCACCACCCTCATGCTTATATCTACCATGTGCAGTAGTATGTGTTTCTTGGTGGCTTGGTAAACAACCCAACCACACACGACGCCTAGAATCACCATTGATACATGCCACAAGTACGTGAGCACCAATCTCAGGTATAGCCCAAAACCCATAATGTGTTGCACCCTTGCTAGATTCTAAGCCGGGTGTACTACCACGAGCATAATCTTCTTGACTAATTACGCCACCAACAGGGGATACATATGAACACAATGGCAAATGTAATAGTTTTTTTGGATCATCATTATAAGATGGGCAGAAAACTCTTAATCGGCCTTGTTGTAATGGATCATCAGTATCTACAACCACACCTATTGATATAAATTCGGTTAAACATGTGAGATCACCACTTTCGGCACTATGCTTAATAAAATTATGCACAATGTCTTGTATATCTTCACTCACTGATTATGACCCCATCTTATTATTCTGTTGTAACGTATTTACTGTTGATGAAGCACCGAGAACCGATTGCTTAGGTGCTTCTGCCTTTTTAATATCGTCTAATACAACATTTACCTTTTTAAGCACTTCAGTTTGCTCACCAATAGCCTCTACAACTTCAGTATTCTTCTCAGTCGCAGCAGCATCAGCATTCATAGCATCTTCTCGTTTTCTCTTGATAACTGCATCCAACTCTGTTTGTTCCCTCTTTAATGATGCATCAATTGCAGTAAGTCGTGGAGTCTTTGGTGATGCAGCTTCCATATTCTCAGCGTTTGCAATGGCTACCGAGTTTGTTAGTGGACCCGGCCCAGCAGATGTAGCACCAGTGTCAGTAGCATACCCAACCATCTCACCACCACTACCCATTGCAATACCAGCAATTACTGAATTCCCTAAATCTCCTAAAGCGTCACCAACCCATCCGATGGCACCCTTACCAATATCACCCAAAAAATTAAACAATCCACTAGCAAGATGTCCCAAAAAACCAACTATATTTTCAGTTAATGGTCCTATATTCTTTGTAAAATACTCTGCCCAGCCCATAACGGTTTCAGGTATTTTAATAAAGTTATCAATCAAACTGGCAAAAATTTGGCTGAATGTCTTAATATTTTCTGACCCAATAGTTTCAGATATCATGTTTGCAATATCATCAGACACGCCAAATGTAGCAGCACTCACACCTTCTTTAAGTCCAGTCAATACCTTAACAAAAACATCCCCTTCAGCATCAATTCCTGCCTTTACACCTTCAAACAGCCCATACCCAAGCATCGCAATTACGCCACCTTTCATCATAGCACCAGATTTACCAGAACCCATTGCATTCGACATACCGGCAAGCTTACTTGTAATAACATCCATAAGCTTACCCTTACCCATACCTACCACAACACCAGCAGCAACAGCGTTAAATACTACACCACCCAATACAGCAGCTTGCCCAAAAGGTGATTTCATTAAACCAGCCATACCTTCACGTATTGTACGTGTGGCTATCAATATTCCATCCGTTACCTTACTGGATTCCCGAAGCCTCTTATCTTGTACAGTTCTATTAGCTTCACCTGTAACCTCCTCTCTACCCATGTACATTGCTTCCAAC
>JQIA01002115.1_pt1 | contig 10642 bp, 8 predicted proteins | sample 811431 | NCBI WGS metagenome assembly JQIA01 (sample SAMN02998118, study PRJNA258478) | marine sediment metagenome | biome: marine; feature: seafloor; material: sediment; isolation source: oil-polluted sediment collected from 3 locations (0.5 km, 0.7 km and 0.9 km)... | place: USA: Gulf of Mexico ... | reverse complement strand
AAAGTGTTTTTATTTATTCTAGCTCATAGTTTCCAAAGAGTTATTTAAGTTTATTGGTAGCAACTTGGGTTAAGTTAAGAAAAAATTGTTGGAATTCAAAGTTTCAGCTTTGTATTGGAATTAAATATTTACAAACCTAAAGATTTGGACTCCAAATCATTAAGTTAATGAAAAAGTTCATGTCATTCCCGTGAAAATGGGAATCTAGAATCTCTGGATCCCCATTTTCATGAGGACATGCTTTCGTGGGTATGACAATTTTAGTATAAATCCTTTAAGCTCCATTCCCGAAACAACTTAAAGAAGTACTCCAGTCAATCGGAAAACGCTATATAATAATAGTTGAATATAATTTATTGAATATTTCTAAGTTTGCGTTGCTTCAGTTAATAATATATTATATTTTACAAAGATGAAAATTAAGAAATTCTCTTTATATTTACCTTAAAATTTATAGTTTATTCCTGCTGCTAATCCAATATATTAAATAATGAATACAATACCATTAACTTTAGGTATTACTGGTCATCGTGATCCACGAGAAGAAGATTTAGAACTTTTGCGTGCTAAAGTTCGTAAAGTTTTCAAACTATTACAGAATCATTGTCCAAATACTCCATTACAACTATTATCGCCACTTGCTGATGGTGCAGATCGTTTAGTTGCCAAAGTTGCATTAGAAGAAAAAATTCAATTAATTGTACCACTTCCAATGCAACAATCTATTTATGAACAAGATTTTGATGTTCAATCTAAACAAGAATTTAAAGAAATATTAAAACAAGCAAATAAAATATTCACATTACCATTAGTAGAAGGTAATACTGAAACTAATATTACTGAATATACTGATAATCGTACCCAACAATATGCTTTAGTTGGAGCTTTTATTGCGAGACATAGCCATATTTTGCTTGCTTTATGGGATGGAATTCCATTAGATAAAATGGCTGGTACAGCTCAAGTAGTACAGTTTAAACTTACTGGGTATATGAAAGGATTGTCTAAAGAATATTTACCTCCCAGAGCTGCATTAGATATAGCCGATATGGGGCCGGTTTGCCAGATCGTAACTGCTAGAAGTACTAAATCAGAATATACTGTTGGTGATATCAAAATATTATTACCAAATAATAAAGATAGTAGTGAGTTAGAAACTTTATTAGTTCCAGAATTAACTACTTTAGACCAGTTTAACTTAGATGTAAAAATACACACAAATAATTCACAATCTAGTCAAAAACATTTATTACCTCCTAAATTACGAGAAGCTTTACCAGATTTAGCTCCAGGATTTCAAAATTTATTAGGAGTTTTTGGTTCTGCTAATGATTTAGCTAAATATTTTCAAATCAAAGTTAAATATTTTAGTTTTGGTGTTTTAGCAATGACTTTTTTGATGGTAATGTTTTATGGTTGGTATTCAAGTATTAACCATGAACAATCATTAGCTTTGGGAATTTATGCTATTTTATTTATTGCTAGTGCATGTACAGTGGGTTTTGTGAAATGGCAACGTTATCATACCAAAGTATTAGATTACCGTACCCTTGCTGAAGGATTACGAGTTCAAATTTTTTGGCATTTAAGTGGTTTAAATCATTCAGTTTCAGATTATTATTTGCGAAATCAACGTCAAGAGCTAGGTTGGATTCGAGATGGAATTCGAGCTTTAAATTTTTATGACTGGTTAGAATATCAACAAACTTTAGACGTAGTACATAATCGTTGGATTATGTATGAAAAAGATTGGTTTGCAAAGATGGCAGTACAAAAAAAACAGACAACTCATTATTTAAATTTAATAATCACCGGATTATTTAGTCTAGGGATTATGTTAATGATAACAATGTGGGTAGATCATGTATTTGGAGAATTCTTATGGAATCATTCTGTTTTACAAACACATCCATTTTGGCATAATATATTGATTCTATTGATAGCATTATTTCCAGCAGCTGGTGCTTTATTACATCACTATTTAGAAAAAATGGCACTTGAAGAAGAGGTAAAACAATATCAGAGAATGGCTGTTTTATTTGCTACTGCTCATAATAAACTGGAACTTACTTCTTCCAATTACACTCCAGAACAAATATTATTTGAAGTTGGAACTGAAGTGTTAAAAGAAGATGGAGAATGGGTATTAATGCATCGTAAATCACCACTAAAGGTTTCTATTTAAGAAATTCTTGACAAAGAAAATTAGTTTGATAATAACCTTCGGTGAGTATGGATTGCCATTATTAACCCAAATCCGGCCATTAATGTAACTAAAGAAGTTCCACCGTAACTAATTAGTGGTAATGGTAAACCAACTACAGGTAATAAACCAGAAACCATACTCATATTAACGAAGATATAGACAAAAAAGGTCAGAGTTAAGCTACCAGCCAATAAACGAGAAAAACTATCTTGAGCTTTTAAAGCAATGTACATTCCTCGAGATAAGACTAAAAAATAGATGGTAAGTAATACTAATACTCCCAAAAGGCCTAGTTCTTCACTATAAACTGCAAATATGAAATCGGTAGAACGTTCTGGTAAAAACTGTAAATGTGATTGAGTACCATTTAGCCAGCCTTTACCTGAAAAACCTCCTGAACCAATAGCAATTTTTGATTGAATTATATGATAACCGTCCCCTAAAGGGTCTGTTTCTGGATTAAGAAAAGTTCGTATTCGATCTCTTTGGTATTCGTGCAATAGTGTCCATAGACCTGGAGCAGCTAAAACTATTGAAGTAAGAAATCCAAATACAATTTTCCAACTTAATCCAGCTAATAATAATACAAATATTCCAGATGAGGCAATTAATAAAGAGGTACCTAAATCAGGTTGTTTTATTATTAATAAAACTGGTATAAAAATTATTGCTAAAGAACCTAATAAACGCCCATAAGTTGGTGGTAATGGTTTACTAGTTAAGTACCATGTAACCATCATTGGTACTGCTAGTTTCATAATCTCAGAAGGTTGGAAACGAAATATACCTAAGTTTATCCAACGTTGAGAACCATTTGTCGATTCACCAATTATCAATACCAATAACAATAATAATATCCCAAACATGTATATCCAAGGAACAAAACCGATAATTTTTTGAGTACGAATTTGAGCAAGTAATAACAAAATTCCCAAACCTACTAAAAAACGTAATACTTGTCGGAAAATTAAATCGAGGTTTTGCCCACCGGCACTATATAAAGTTGCCAGTCCAATAGCAAATAATAATAATAAACCAGATAATAAAAGATAATCTAAGTGTAAAAAACTATTATTATGCCAACTTGTTTGCATAATTATTCTGCTTTTTTTACTAAATTAAATGGAAGAGAATCCAAATCTTCTTGAAATTCCTCACCATACTCTTGGGCTGCATCATTTTCTGTATCATAAATCCAATTCACTACAATGTTTTTACCGTTATCATTAACTTCTTCTTCTAGTAAATCAAATAAATCCAATAACATTTTGGAAGAACTACTATTGAAATAAATCAATTCGATATTTACGGTAAAAGTTTGTTCCGCTAAACTTTCTAAATGATTTTCTAACCAAGAAAAAAGAGGACTAGAGAACTCGGTAATATTTTCTGGGTAAGATTCACCCTTCACTCCAAGAATATTAGTACTTGCATCAAAATAAATTTCAGGAGTATATTTAGTGGCTTCAGTTTTCCAACTATCCATTTCTATTGCTCTTTAAATATAAGTCTTTAATGAAAAAAATGAGAACCGTTCATCAATTGATTGAAAATCAAAGTCAATTGGTTTAGTGCTTTTTCTAGCTAATTCAATAAAACCTAAACCTGCTCCTTTAGTTATTGGTTCTTTTTTACGTTGTTCTTTATAATAAGATTTTAATTCAGCTTTATCCATGTTATGTAAAATTGTGAGTCTTTGAGTAATCATTTCAATATCTTTTTTATCAATTTTATTACCACACACTACATAATAATTATTATTTTTATAACCAACTACAACAATACCATTGCTTAAACCTCCACCATTTAAGTTTCCACTGGAAATCCTTTCAGCAGAATAATGAATAATATTTTGTACTTGTTCTATAAACATAGCAAAAACTCTTGTCATTTTAGTAGGATTAAGAGCTTCTATTTTCATTCTATTTTTTAAAGTGTCACCAATTTCTACTAAGAGGTCTTGGGAAAAAGAACCATAAAAACTCAGTAAAATTCCTTGTTTATCACATTCTTCTTTAAAACTATATAAATTATTAAACATTTTTTTTCCATTAAATGAATCTAGGAACCAATTGGAAATGTAACAATAAATTTACATCCATCTCCTAATTTACTTTCACACCAAACTTTACCTTGCATCATTTCAACCAATTTTTTTACGATAAATAAGCCTAAACCTGTGGAATGCTCGTTTGCAGTTGGTTTAGCAGTTAAACGAGTAAATTTATTGAATAACTTGTTTTGATCAAATTCGCTTAAACCTTGTCCTTCATCTTTTATTTCACAACGCACTATTTGTAATTCATTACCCAAGTAAATATCAATTTTTTTATTCATAGGAGAATATTTAATTGCATTAGAAATTAAATTATCTAATATTTGATAGAGCAAATTTTGGTCAGCTAAAATCAGATATTTTTGTTCTGATAAATGTACTTTTAACGATAATTGTTTAGCTTTTGTATGTGGTTTATAATGAATTATTAAATTTTGTAAAATTGGTAATAAATCGATTGTAGTTATAACAAGGTTTATTTTACCAGATTCAATTGCATTTACATCCAATAAGTTACTAACTAAATAATACATTTGTCGGGAAGCTTGTTCTATCATATCCATTAATTCTAGTATTTCTTTTTGTGATAGATCTTCAAGTGCTTCTCTAATAAAACATGCGGAACCTTGAATTGCATTAAGAGGGTTTTTTAAATCATGAGCAACAATCCCTAAAAAATCATTTTTTTCCTGATCTAGTTTAATTAAATGTTGATTTTTTATTTTTATCTTTTCCGCCAACTCAGTTAACTGGTATTGTTGTTTATCACTCATTTTTACCAGTAATTTGGTTTGTTTTAATAATTTAGCATAATCTTTAATTAGTTGTTGATATATTTTATGAGAAACTTCTTGTCCTATTGTTTCTTCTAATACCCGTTCTTCATTATAAAATAACGAGGTGTTTTTTTTTAATGGATTTTTTTTCATAAGATTAGTATTGCTAATATCGCTTAAAGAATTTGTAAATAAACTGTTGTAAAAAGATATAAATATTATATAATTATCCAAAACCTGAGGTGTTTCAAGAAATTAATAATTCAGTAAAATTCAGACTTTGATTATATTATAATTTTTTATATGGATTATTGTATCATTTGAATCAATTTCATTCAATTATTATGTTTCTGAAAGTTTTTTTATTATAAAAATGGAGTGTTATATAATTACAAATATCAAATTATGGTTTTATTGGAAAACTTCTCAACATATTTTCTATATTAGTTAAATTAGGTAACCATAATGTTTGGTTATCATACATAACGTTAAAAACATAATTTTTATTATTGGGTTTAATATTAGAATAAGTTAAACTGTCTTCTTTAATTGATAAAGGTTTAGGTATATCTGTAGCTGTAAATGCATAAAATGGCATTGAATGATTAGATTCTAAACCATACAATATTATACTACGATGTTTTTTCTTATCTGAATCAGTGCTAGTTGTTAAAATTTCTTCAATATCCACTAATGGAACTTGTTGGTTACGCCATTCAAATACTCCCAATAACCAATTTGGTTGATTATTTATTGGTGTAGGTTCTTGATAAGGAAAGACTTCAGCAATTGTTGCACTTGGTAATAATAATTGCTTATCACCTAATGGAATCAATAAACATCGTACAAAATTTTTATTTGACATATATAATCCTAATTATTACTTTCTGATAGCAAGGTATTAATATTATTTAGCAATTCTGTTTCATTAAATGGTTTGCCTAAATATCGATTGATACCAATTTTTTCGGCTTTATCACGATGTTTAGCACCAGTACGTGAAGTAATCATAATTATGGGTATATGTTTTAAATCATCATTATTGCGTACTTGGGTTGCTAGTTCATAACCATCCATACGTGGCATTTCAACATCCAACAACATTAAATCTGGAATATGTTCTTGTAACTGAGCTATAGCATCTATACCATCTTTAGCTGTAATAACTTTCATACCTTGACGTTTCAATAATCTAGCAGTTACTTTTCGTACTGTTATTGAATCATCAACTACCATAATAGTATTAGTAATTATTTTTTCTTCTTCGGTTTCAATAACCTGTGGAGCAATAAATTTAGTAGAATCAATACGAGTTAAAGCTGGCACATCTAAGATAATAACTACCCTACCATCCCCAAGAATACTTGCTCCAGCTATCCAACTAATTGCCCCAATTTGAGGACCAATCGATTTAACTACAATTTCTTTACTACCTTCAATTCCGTCCACTAATAAAGCAACTCGATGATCAGCAACATGAACTAATAACATTGGTATCAATGGCATATCCAACGATGCCGATTTACTAAATCCAAGCAATTCTCCTAGGTGAAAAATATTATAATCATTATCCATATATTTATAATGAATTAATTTATTATTATCATTCACTACTTGTTCACGTGGAATTCTCATTACAGCATCAAGATGATTAATTGGAATTGCCATAGTTTCTTCACCAACATGAATCAATAAAGCTTGATTAATGGTAAGGGATAATGGCAGTCTAATTTCAAATGTAGTACCTTTACCAGCTTTAGAAAATATCCTTAAATTACCACCTAACTGTTTAATCTCACTATTAGCCACATCCATACCTACACCACGTCCAGATAACTGTGTTACCATTTTAGCAGTAGAAAAAGCTGGCTCCAATACAAATTGCATTAGTTCATAGTCACTAACCACTGTATCAGGTTGAATCAAATCTCGTTCTTCAGCTTTTTGACGAATTGCGGCAAGATTTAAACCAGCACCATCATCACTAAGTTTAACTATTAATTCTGCTCCTTCTTTAGCGATACTAACAGTAACTTTAGCAACACTAGACTTACCTGCTTGTTTACGAGTTTGAGCATCTTCAATTCCATGGCCTATAGCATTTCGCAACATATGTTCCAATGGAGCAACAATACGATTAAGTACTGTTCTTTCAAACTCAATATTTTCTCCTTCAATGACAAAATCTGCTTGTTTTCGTAATTCTCTAGCAGTTAACCGAGCGATTCGTTGTAAACGAGGTGAAACTCTTGCAAAAGGTACCATACGAGTACGCATGATATTTTCTTGTAATTCAGCACCAATTCTACTTTGTTGAACAAGTAAAGTGTCACTTTGTCTGGTTGTAGTTTTAAGAGAATCTTCAATATTAGTTAAATCACTAATACTTTCCAATAGACTCCTAGACAATTGTTGCATAACTGAAAAACGGTCTAATTCTAACAAGTCAAATTCAGAATCATTTTCTTTTAACCCACCAAAATGAGAAATAATCTGGGCTTCTGTTTCTATTTCCAAACGTCGTAACTGGTCACGTAAACGAATTACAGTCTGTTCCATTTCTCCAAGATTATTTTTAATTAAACCTTGCTGCTGCTCCATATGAGCTCGTGAAATAGATAATTCGCCAGCTAAATTAGTTAATTTATCAATTAATGTTGCTCGAACCCGAATCCGGTCATCTACGCTATCAACTAGTTCAGCTTCTTTCTCATTAATTTGTTTATCAATCTGAGTAATTTCTTGTGGTTGGGATAAACTTGCAGAAGTTTCGGTAGGTTCTTCTGTGTCTTCTTCTTGATTTCCTATAGATGTTTCAATTTTTGCAATTAAGTCTTCTGGTATTTCTAATGGTACATTAGAACGTACCGCTTCCAACATAGCTGCCAGTTCATCTACACTATTTTGTACAATTTCTTGTAATTTGTTACTAGATTGAGCAGTTCCTTCAACAATTTTGGTTAATACTGATTCTAAATGATGGCTTAAATCACCCATTTGAGCAATTCCAACCATACGAGCCCCACCTTTTAAAGTATGTAGTTCTCGTTGTAATTCTTTCATTAACTGCATATTATTGGGAGATGCAGTCCAACGTTCTAACAAAGACTGGGTATTTTCTAAAATTTCCTCTGCTTCATCCAAAAAAATTGCCAAAAATTCATCTGTAGTGTCTGGCAAAAACGTATCTGAAGAATCAGTCTCAGATTTGTCAACCAAGTTTGTAGAACTATGTTCTATTTTATTTAATAAATTTAATAAAATTTCTTTATCTGGTTTTGTATCATTATTTAGTAAATCATCAATTAATCCAACTGCTTCTATAAATAAAGTTATAGATTCTGATGATAATTCAATTTGTTGTTCAAACAAGGTAGTAGCATAGTTTTCTAGTGGAGAAGCTAATTCTGAAATAGCCGAAAAATCTACAGTACGTGAACTACCATTTAGGGTGTGAAAAGCACGTACCACCTCTTGAGTCATATAATCATTATCATTAAAAGTATTGAAATATTTTTTTAACTCAACTATATGTTCATTTGCTTCAATTTTAAATATTTCTAATAATCTAGGGTCAATTTCATCATCATCATATATGTTATCTTCTGAAGTTAATTCTTCAGATACTAATTCTGTATTTATTGCAAAATCATCTTCAGGAAAATCGCTATCATCTAATTCTAAATTAGATATATTATCAAAGTTTAATTCATTATCATCAAATTCTGGAAAATCATCAGTAAGATCAAATTGTTCTAAATCATTTTCAAATTCATTGGTATTTGGCAATTCATCGTCATCAATTATAAGTGATTCTAATTTTAATTCAATAACTTCTTCTATATCTTCAGATTCTAAATTCTCAGGTTCTAAATTATCTTTAAATTCTGTTAAATCTATATTTTCAGTTGTAATTGGTTCTTCAGAGATATCATCAAATTCTCCTAAACTTTGTCCTTTTGTTTTAACAAAATATTCTGTCTGCGAAATTAATAATAATATCTCATATGGTATTGTATAGCCATGTTGAAATTGTTTTACCATAGTTGGCAGTATTGTTTCGACTTTACTAATTAACATTAACATATCATCATTTCTGACTAAACTGCCATTAATAGCTTGATTAAGCATATCTTCAAAATGCCAACCAAGTTCACCAATAGCACTTGCACCCACCATACGTCCACTACCTTTTAGGGTATGAAAATTACGTCGTAAGGTAGCTAAATCATCTGAGGAATCAGGATCATCCTGCCAAGACTTAAAACTTTCAACAATTTCTTCTAAGACTTCTTCGACTTCTTCTATAAAAATTTCAATAATTTCTTCGTCTATTTCAGAACCAGAAATTTGCTCAGGAATTTTGATTAATTGCATAATTATATAGTTAATTAGTTGTAATAAACATTCTAAAACAATTTATATAAAAAATCATGTTTTAATTTATTTTTAATATTAATCTTCGCATCGTAATTTATAATTTATAATTTATTTTTTATATCAAGATTATGATAATTAAAGAAAAATATTGTATAACTGGCCAGTATTTAATTTTAACAATAATTAATTATATAATAAATATTACTTTTATTTATATAAAACACAAAATATTTCGGAAGTTTTGCCAAGATTTCATAAAGTTCACGAAACATCCATGTTCCTTAGAACTATTTTTAAAAAGAAACGCACACAAGAACTTCCGCCCTCCTGTTTCTTAAAATTTCGATCACCTAGAGTCTACTTGCCATGTCTCGCAGTGTTAGTAGTTATTAATTAAAACTCTATCAATATTTATCATATTGTTTAAAAACAGTAGTTTTACCATCTTTATCAAATGCTAATACTGAAAATGGGTCTTTTCTATTTCCCATTTCCATTCCTGGAGTACCAACTGGCATTTCTGGAACAGTCAAACCAACTATATCTGGTTTTTGAGATAATAGTTGCTTAATATCAGTAGCAGGAACATGACCTTCAATAACATAACCATCGATAATAGCTGTATGACAAGATGCTAATTTATCAGGAATTCCATATTTCTGTTTCAATTTATTCATATTGTTAGTTTTAATATCAATAACATTGAATTGATGTTCTTGTAAATGTTTTATCCAACCAGAACAACAACCACAACTTGGGCTCCGATAAACAGTAATATCTTGAACCTCAGCACTATACCCATAAGTAGATACTACTAATAGCAATAGACTTATTAAAATCTTAGGAAAATTATTTTTCATGTTTACAGTTAATACCAATTAATTATAAAAAAATTACGAATAAAAATTATCTCACTTACAGTAGCATCTTGCAAGAATAGTATTATAAATATTTGCTGAGATATAGAATTTCCCGATTTTCATTAAGACATGCTTTTGTGGGAATGACGATTAATTTATTGTAATTTTATAACTATTTTAATTAATTTTTTATTACATTTGTCAATGCGTAAGTCATATGAATATATAGTATTTCTCAATTGACTATAATACATCTATAATGAATTAAATAATTGATATATTGAAGTTAATTAACTGATGTTACGCAGAGAGTTTTTATATTCCACCGATTTCATCGGTGGCTATTCACATTCAATCCTTTCAG
>JQIA01002114.1_pt1 | contig 10642 bp, 16 predicted proteins | sample 811431 | NCBI WGS metagenome assembly JQIA01 (sample SAMN02998118, study PRJNA258478) | marine sediment metagenome | biome: marine; feature: seafloor; material: sediment; isolation source: oil-polluted sediment collected from 3 locations (0.5 km, 0.7 km and 0.9 km)... | place: USA: Gulf of Mexico ... | reverse complement strand
TTTCCAAAATATTTTCAGAAATTTTCCAGGAAAATATTTGCAAATTGTCATTTTTTCAACAGCAAATTATCTAAAATCGGTCGAATTCGTTGTTACAGTAAGTTATACGACGATGTCATATTTTCAACACATCTGTCAATTAAATGACATATTCCAGTTTTTCCTACTGCCCTATAGGATTTCAGAAGTTGTTGTTTTTTTTGCTGAATTTGTTGTAATTTTGCAACAGTGGTAAATTAGTTAAGTTGGTGAGTGGTTTGACTTGACTGATGATGATGTGATGATTGCTAGGAATGTTGTGATGGGTTGGTCAAGACGTGACTCTTGACCTTGTTGTTTAACTATTCCTGCCTATTATTATAAGCATAGGCATACACTTATAATTGCCGTGATGTATTGCAATTAACACTTTTTCATTTGGAATATCAACCTTTATAGCAAAACCATTAATTTCTTGAAGTTTGTATTCTATAAACTGAAAAAAAGGCTGTTTTTTGAAATTAAACATATAATATCTCTTATTAAATTAAATGCAATGTAAATAATATGTAATGTAAGTAATATTGCAAATCCCTTGCCAACTATCTTAATCCGTTGCTATCATTAAGCTTGTTTGGTATGCGTTGATTAAGCTATCAAACAAGCTGTTTATTGAACTTTAACCATTAACTAGTATCTTTGGATGGGTTGAGGGTTAAAGTATTGTTAGTTGGTTATTTACGGAGCAGCCATTTAGCCGCTTGTGTTGGATTATCAAAAAACCTACGGCTTGTTTCTTGTGATGCGTTATCATATCCGTATTCAGTCCAGTAATCCGTTTCATCTATAAAAATAGATTTACCTGTTAATGTTACCTTCCAAGAATCATCTAAATAACCTTCTACTATTACTGCACCCATTTTAGTAAATTTTTTCAATGCTTTTTGTGTGTTCATTATTATATACTAAAGTTTAATTTAAAGATAATATCAATATTGCACTTACCGTGCCAAGATGTTTTTTTACAGCTCTATAAGCTTCAAGACTCAACCGTTTATTATATAAGAGACGACAAAAAGGTGGTACAACCTCAACCCTACTCTAACTAGGATTTAACCCACTTTCTCTGAAATATGAAAACTTATTAAAATAAGTTGGATTTCAGCTAGATTTTATGGTATAATTTCATCTTAACTTTTAAATTAAGGAGTATTAATTATAGATATTTTTATTAATAGTAATTGGACATTTTTTTACATGTTATTTACATTATATATGTATTACATGTTATTTTTTATAGTGAACGAAGGTTGGGAATATGAAGATGGATGGAAGCTTACAAACTCCCAGATCATCGGATTTATCCCTTACCTGGGAGTTAATGTAGTATTTTGGTATTTAATGGGAATATTGCAAATATTTTTTAGATAAAGGGTTATGTTATTTAATACTGCCCATATTATATATAGTATAGCGGACTATAAGAGGGCTGTACACCCTTTGAGAATGGTAGCGCTCCAACTACGGTTCGCTATACAATCTTATTGGAGATCAAACTTAATTAATCATGGAGTATTAAATTGTCAAAAGACTTACAAGCATTAAATATTTTACAAGATGTAAATGGTATTATGATGTCTAGTTTAGATATTGCAGAAATTTGTAATAAGTTACATAAGCACGTCCTAAGAGATATTGATGTTTTACTAGAATCACTAAGCCCATCGATGGGCTTAGGCTTTAAATCAACAACTTATAAAGATTCTACTGGAAAGTCTAACAGAATGTTTGAGCTTGATAAAGATTCTACATTATGTTTAATGTCTGGTTATGATGTCAATGCAAGAATGAAAATCATTAAACGTTGGCAGGAATTAGAACAACAGCAAATTCCATCAGTAGCACCAGCACAACAAAGTGTTCATGAAGCTTGTTTAGCTTCTTTAACATGGTTATCTGAAAACTTACGATTATCTGAGAGTAGCAAAGTTAAATTATTATCAGATCATCATAAAGAGCTTGGTTTACCAAGTGCAATTATACCTAACTACGTTGACGAAAAAATAACAAATTCATTAACCGCTCTATTAAAAAAGCATGGCAGTAAACTTTCGGCTCGTAAAGCTAATTTAATTCTTGTGGAGTTGGGATATTTAGAACAGCTTGAGCGTAAATCTACTAAAGGTGATAAGATTAGAAAGTTTTACTCCATTACTGCTACTGGTTTGCAATATGGGAAAAACTCAGTTAGTCCTAATAACCCACGCCAGACCCAACCATTATTTTATAGAAATACCTTTGAAGATTTTTTAGGTATCATTAACAGCTACTAAGGTGTATTGGCATAGATACTGCATTATATAAAGTATCTTAAACGAGGTTACAAATATGGTAGTTATTAGTGAATGGGTTGAGTTTTTAATGATGTGTATAATAGCATTATTAACATTTGGATATTTGCAAAACTGGTTTAGAGCAAAAGCATATTTAATATTGAATTTATGTTTTGGAATTATTTTTTATTTTGCAGGATTTTTAAAATAAACGAGGTTACAATATGGTTGTAGAAATTAGCGTTGGTTGGACATTATTCCTGTTTTTGCTTACTACTGTAGGAATATATCTTTAATATAGCAAAGATAAAAGAGTAAATGTGGTGATATTGAGTACTGCAATATATTTAGTAATATTCTACAATATTGGACTATTCCAAATCTTTAATTAATCTTTACCCTTACCCAACGGATTGTGTGAGGTTTACTAGCAAGGATACTACCCATTTATTTTAATAAGAGGTAATTAATTATCAAAACAATAGTATTAATAACTTATCAATCAATACAAAATAATACATTGTACCTTTCAAATATGTTATCAAGAGATAAAACTATTGATGATTGTATAGAGGAGTTTTATGAAACTTGCCATCAAGAGAATAAAACAGGTGTTGTTATTACTAATATCATGATTTTAGGTGATGATGTTGGTGATAGATTTGAAAAAATAGCAAAATCTATTAATAAGTGTAAATAATCTTCACCCTCACCAACGGATTGATAGTAGTATCATAGATTTAAAATTTACTTTGCAATTAGGAAAATATCATGTTAAAATCTTACACAGTAAGAATATCTTTTGTATTGGCTTTGCTTCTTAGTGGCATATGTTACCCTGTTTTTTCTATAGAATATGGTAAGTATTACATTGATATATCAACAAATAACAATACTATTAGTATTGTTAGCAATAAAACAACACATTCTTTTGTAAAGCCTAATCCTATTACTAGTGGCATGTATAGAATAGTTAAAAAAGATAATTTCTTTATAATAGGGTATGGTGTTAGCTCCAATATTAATACCTACAAGGTATTAACTTTTGTAGTGAATCCTAATTTTTGTCATGTCAAGGTTATAAACTTGGTATGAGAAATGCAATATTAGTATCATAGTTTTTAAATTCACCGTATCAAGGAATATATTATGAGCCGAGAAATAATAGAAGTTTTTATCACAAAATACGCTTTAACACAAGGTATTAAAATTAAAGAAGTGGAAATTGAAGATGATCGGGAATATGCATGTGTAATTGATGTTAGGCCAGTGGAATCGTATTCAAAAAAAGATTACACTTTAACCATTGAAGAAGCACGTAAGCAAGCTTTAATTTTGCGAAATAAAAAGATTGCTTCCTTGAAAAAACAGCTTTTAAAAATGGAAGCAATGAATTTTAACAAATAGCATCACAAACTAACCCGTTGGACTCCCAACGGGTTAACCATCAAGCTCTTTGAAAGTTCAATCCAATCCCACTTAATAAATTAATATCAATTCCAATATCCGGTTGTTGTACTAGATAAAATATACCAAAGTGTTGTTGCCTCATTGTATAATCCAGCTCAGGAAAGAAATCAATCATCAATGGTTTATGAACCGAGTTAGGAAACAATATCTTTTCTGTAATCAAATTCCTATCGCTCAATTCCAAAGATTCCCACTCAATACCTACGTTATAGCCTATATTAGTATTCCTTAATGGAACAACACTGGCATCTGAAGCAGTTGATATTTCCGACAACTCTAGTATCTGAAAGCTTGAACTTTGTATATTAACTTTTTTTGTAACAAAGCTCGTTCCAAGGAATATGTTGCCAATATTAATATAACCATCAGTATTAGTAGGGTTTGATATATCCATCTTAGCACTTTGGAATAACGAAGTGGTAAACTCCCAGTCCGTGTTTTTACCCAAATCATTAGAATATTCTAAAGGAGTTACAAACTGATCAAGTAACCAGTCTAGCTGGATCAACGTTTTAAACTTCAATGCTTGAAGTTCACCAGAGTCATAAATCAAATTAACATAATTATCATCGCTATACAGTCTCAACCTCAAAGTCGCAGAGGCTGTTAAATTGCCCCAGAAGAAACCTATATGGTTGGCACGTTGTAAACTAGGCCAAGTAGCTTCAATATTCAGGTCTGGCACGGCTGTATATGGTGGCGTAGGATAAGTTGGATCAGTATTACCCAACACGACATATGAATGCCTAGTATCTGTCACATTATCAACAGGGTATGCTGATTGTGTTGCTGCTGTAAGAGTTGCTTGTGTCAATATATTATCAGTTACAAACCTTACGAATTGCGTATTGATACAAGTCATAATAACTCCTTGTAATATTCATACTGAATCAATCTAAGCTTTGCATCTAATATTATAATGCCCTTTTCCTTATATTTCTGAACCCAAATACCAATAACTTCTAATGTAATATCATTAAGCTGTTTAGCTTGATTACTCCATTTCTTCACAGTTTTACTTGTGAATTTTTCCTTTTCATTCTTATTGTACCTTTTATTTAAGAGTGGCACTAAGATTTCAAGTTGTTTTTGAGATGACTTTCTCAATAGCGACTTAACAATAGCATCATTATTAGCTGCAACTATTTCTTTAATAGCTGGGTAATTACGATGCTTGGTAATATCTTTTAAAGTGGGTAGTTGTTTATCAATCGGTAGTCTTATCATAAATTATTATATTTAGACTCCAGTTGACCATCTATTAAACCTAAATTATATCCATTCATAAAAGTAGATAATTGTTTTTCAACAGGTGTATTTTCACCATTTTTTGAAGTTAATATTTCCCAAATTAACTTTAATTTGTATCTTAATGTTAATTTCTTCATAGTTTATTTGATTGTGTTAATGATAACTGGTTCTTTACCTTGCACACCATCATTATAACCTTATAACCTTGAATATATTCGTTATTTTTCACTAATATTTGTGCAACATTAGTTTGATTATTTAAGATGTACCAGCAAGCTTTTATTTTTTCTTTTAAAGTTAAATTTTTCATACTTGTAATTATACCAAATAACTACATAAAAAGCAAAGTTTTTTATGTAGTTATTAAAATAAAAAAGCTATAAGAAATAAATCCTATAGCTTTTAAAATACAGATAATTAAGTTTTTACATCTTTATATTAGCTTTATCATCCAAAAACTATTATCTTAATATGTGATTTATCAAGATAGAGTGCATTAGGTATGCTTGCCATTGATATGTGCATTTGTTCTATAGCTTGCTCTTGAGTTGCTATAGCTTTAGATACACCAGTACCAATCAAGGGTATATTTATTACCAATCTAGGACTGTTATAATCAACATAACGAAACAAGTTATTTAATACACATTTATACTCAACTTCTGAAACAAAAGCCTTGTTATCTTTATCAAAATGAGTCAAGGCAATCAAATAAAAGATAACACCATCAGATTCAATTTCTACAACTGTTCCCAAAGAATATTTATTTTTATTTCCACGTAGGCGTTCATTATTGATTCCTATAGGTATAATTTCACTTAACTTATCATCTATTTGTTGTTGTAATAAATCTACATTTCCTGAAAAATAACGATTTATAAACATTCCATGCAGTGTTTTTGATGATACTATTTTTTCATCAACGATAGTATCAAAATATTCATTTACTGGTATTACGATAACACCTTGTTATTTAAATAAATCACCAATTAATACTTCAGATTTTATTGAAGTGGTTTGTACTTCACACATTTACTGTTCCTTTATTAGTTAAGTTAATATTATAGCACACTTTACATATAAAAAAGCAAAGTTTTTATTGACTTAATTGATGTTTTTTGATATAATAATTTGGTGACTAGTTAATTAACTAACTAACTAACTACAATTTTTATTAATCATATGGATAAATTAATATGTTTTATGACTCTCCTTCTTTTAAAAAAACTACTGCTGAAGATACGGCATTTGCTAGAGCAGAATTAACTTATGAATCCAAATGCCCTAATTATATATATTTAAATGATTTACAATTAACTCACTTACCATCCGTTCTATTTAAATGCTATTTTTTAGATTCGATTGATTTAAATAATAATCAATTAAATTGCATTTCACCAGAAATTGAAAAATTTAATAAGTTGGAATGGCTTAATCTTACTGGTAATAATTTAACCACATTACCAAAAACAATCTCCACAATTACATCTTTAGAAACACTAGACTTGAGTGGCAATCCTTTAATTTCATTACCTATAGAACTTGAAAAACTTCCAAATTTAAAATATATAAGTATTGATGCTGACAAAATTCATTTATTACCTCAAAATTTAAGAGAATTTGCAAGTTCACCCAAAAAAAACATACCTTCAGTTTTTTATTGACTTAATTGATGTTTTTTGATATAATAATTGGGTAGCTAGTTATTTGGTTATGTATACAATAATCAAATAATGAACAAACAAGTTAATCCTTACCCTGTCTTGTTACCACAACTAATCTACAGTGGTAAATAATGAGAAACTAAAATTTATAAAAACTGAAGTAATCGTTTATAGGAATTTTCTTGGAACACAAGTTGGACAAATGTCAAAAAAGTGGTTATTTTTGTGCTACTGATGTGACTAAACTTTGCAATGAAGCAAGATTGATTGCAGGTCGTAATGAAAAAGAAATGGATAAGTATTTCAACAACTAGAGTAAAAAAGAGTTTATAAATGAACTCTGTAAGGAATTGAATTTATTAGAAAATAGTAAACCCACCGATTTTACGGATAGCTCCACCGACCTACTACCAGTAGTATGGACACCAGATAATTTAAAAGTTGTCAAACGTGGTAAAAAGAACTCTGGAACATGGATGCACCCATATTTATTTTTCAACTATGTACAATGGTTATCACCAGAATTAGAAGTAAAAATCACAATATGGGCTACTGATAATTTATTGCAATATCGCAATGATTCTAGTGATTCATTCAAAGAATGTAATGCAGTATTGGCAGTAAAATTTAATATCGGTGGAAATTATATGCAATACGTGAAAGTTGCAAGATTCGTAGCTAAACAAGTCATGGGAACTGAAGCTTCAGATCAATGGAACACCGCAACTGTTATGCAACTGAAACGGCGTGATGATTTATTGAAGAAACTAGCAATTGCATCGGAGTTTGGTACATTCAAGAATATTGATGATTTATTGAGTCGGGTTGGAGGCGTGTAGGTTTATATCACAAGAGTTGGTATTGAAATTGCACTATTAAGATTATATTTTAATAGTGGTACGAATTATGTTTAATATGCAAGTAATAATCGGTTATATAGATTCTTTTGATATAGTACATTCTAAAAGAGTTGATTCTGGTAAATTTTTAATGCACGGTGATTTATTCAAAAACTCATTTCATGAAAGGAGAAAATTCAGATATATGGATGATGAATATATGGGTTACTTTTGTCGAACTCTTAATACTAATGATTTTCTATTGGTGGATGAACACTTATATCAAAAATATAATATCACAGTACAGCAGCCATTAATTACCTCCATCAATAGATAACTGTACTGAGTTGGACTTTATTTATCTTGAAAAAGATAAAATTAATTTATTACCAGAAAATTTGCGTAAATTTGTAGTAAGTTAAATTCTTTAGAATAACTAAAAGCCCCACCACATTCTGGTAGGGCTTTTTAGGTTCTAAATACTCACAGATTCATTCATATCAGACTTCTTTAATAGAGGCTTAGTAACATCATTACCAATCTGTTTAGTAGCTTGCAACTGTAAATTTTGCATATAAACAGTGGTTTTATTTGAGCTGCTCATAATCTTAATAAGCTGCTTCAATAACTTCTCGGTCATTTCAGTAGAAACTTTCTCATCATTACTCTCCTTATCAGAATCATTCAGATTGATATTAATTCCATTATCGCTTAAATATTTGCTTGCAATAGGATCAATAACCTTCTCGTCCTGTCTAAGTATTGCCATTGTTTCATCTTTCTTAATAGATTGTTGCTTAGTTCCAGTATGAAACTTAGGAATAGTAGTTTCTTCAGTAGCAGCTTTAGCAGCAGCTTTAGCAGCAGCTTTAGCATTAGCGGCATCCTTAGCTGCTGTTTTAAAAGCATTTAAAGAATTTATAATGTTAGAATTTAATCCCTTAACTCCATCATTAATGTTTATTAAGTTACTAATATTAGAGCTTGTAAAATCTTGAAGTATTGTATTTAATTCTGAATTAGATTGGATTAAATTTAGATTATTTTGGGTATTCAAGAGATTACTTTCACCAAATAATGCAATGGCTTGATTACTATTTTCAGTATGCCATAACGTATCACGATTAATTTCTGCTTCTTTTTCTAAATTATGCGAATCGGTATCTATAGCTCTCCACTCCTGTTTAATAGCAAATTTCTCTGAATTTTTTTCTTCCCGTAATAAATTATCATTAGTAATTATTTCTTTTAAGTCAACCATAAATTTGTCGGACTCACTTATTTTAGCTTTACCTTCTGTTTGTTCGCCTTCAGGATTAATAAAGTAGTTTAACAGTTCCTTTATTGGTTCACTAACTAAAGCCATTCTCTCACTTAAACCTTCAGATATAGCTACAGGCAATACTTCAGACATGCTTGATATTTCGGTATGCAAACTTTCTTGCAGTCCAGTTTGTAAAGCTTCAACATGTAAACCAAGCTTCATAAGTTCATCGACTTGTTTAGTTTGAAGCTCAACTGTTTGGTTCTCGTACTCACTCAAAACGGCTTCTTCTTCTTTCAATAAACTATCATTAACATCATACATAATTGATGTTAAGTCCATTAATTCCTGTTTTCCTTGATTCTTAATAGCTTCAATCATATTGGTAGCATTGTTTTGTTCAGCAGCTATCAAACTATCAATTTCTTCTTGAGATATTCCTTTAACTTTATCAGTATTAAGCTGGGCTGCGAGTTTACCATCAATAGAAAGCATAACGCTATCAAGTTCTTTAAGTTGTTCAATAGCATCTAATTGGATTTGTTTAATAGCTCCAACATCCTCACCAGTACCATCAACATCAATTTGACTTGCAATGCTGGCAGCTTCACTATCAGCACCACTTATCAATCCCTCAGTTTCAGATTTTAGCTGGTCAAACAATGATATATAAGCCTCACTACCAACACTGGAAAAGTCGGCTTGCTGTGTTAATACTTCTTTCATTTTACCGGTTAATGCTTTTTGAGCATCTTCATCACCAGCTTTAGCAAGTGCCAACGTTTCATTGTATTGGTCTTTAGCTTCTGCTAACATTTCTGTATTGGTTAATGTAGATAAAGCATCATCTAACAACAGGTCATCCATGTAAGATTTTAATGACTTAGAAAACTCAATCAAAGAATTATAATGATTCTTTTGTTCTTCAAACAATTCTTTTTCTTGTTCCATTTGTTCGTTCATGGATTCTACTATCAAGCCACGTCTTTTATCAACTAAGTCAATATTCTTTTGGTTAGAGCTTGTGTTAATCGCACCCATTTTAGCAAGTTGTTCTTGTGCGGATAAACCTAATCCCAATGCTTGTTCAATGCCTCCAATATCTGATGATATTGAATCCCTAACTCCTTTAATGGAATCTCGCATTGCATCAATTGAAGCTCTGAACTCATCAGCAGCTTTATTCATTGCATCAGCATTATCTTGAATTGCTTGAATGTTTGAATCACTAGCTTGCTCTATTCCTGCAATTTCAGTTTCAATGTTACTATTGATTTTTTCCCTAAGCTGTCCAGCAATTTCCAATTGTTCAGTATAATCTGTTGAATCCTTAAGTCGACTAAACATTTCTGGAATAGTACGAGTATCAATATCTACTGACAAATTATCAATATCAGCTTGAATTTCATTAAATAAGCTAGTAAATCCGTCTTTCATGCTATCATAATATTCAATAGATTTATCTCTTTCTTCTTCAATAACAGACAGTTTATAATCACTTTCTTCTTTAATCAGTCCATTAAGCTTACTAATATTCTCAATAGCTTCATTCAGTTGGTCTGGATTGGTAATACTTGCATCAATATTAATAGCTGATGATAAATTAGTTATTTCAGATTCACGTTGGCCTGCTTTTTGCAGTGGTGTCATTATTTCATTAATGGTGTTTTTAATTTCATCTTTGACAGTTTTAAGTCCTTGATATAAATCATCAAAAGTATCAAATAAAAGTGTCATTTCCTCTGTCAGATTTTCTACACTTTCACTTCCATCAGATATTGCACTTATATAATTACCCATATCTGAAGTAAATTCATCAATTCCAACTTTACTAACTTTAGC
>JQIA01002113.1_pt1 | contig 10650 bp, 7 predicted proteins | sample 811431 | NCBI WGS metagenome assembly JQIA01 (sample SAMN02998118, study PRJNA258478) | marine sediment metagenome | biome: marine; feature: seafloor; material: sediment; isolation source: oil-polluted sediment collected from 3 locations (0.5 km, 0.7 km and 0.9 km)... | place: USA: Gulf of Mexico ... | reverse complement strand
GTTCTGTCGCCTTTACTGGCTCAACCGTATCCTTCTTCTTTTTCTTCTTTTTGTCGCCCTTACGCTCATCACGACGGGCTTGAATTGTGAACTTGCGGTAATCCTCCAGATCGCCGTCGAAATGTTGGCACGCACCGTCTTTGACCAACCACAGGCGGTCTGCAACGCGTTCGATCATATTCGGATCATGGCTGACGATAATGATTGCGCCTTCATAGCCGTTCAAGGCCTGCACCAAGGCTTCACGCGCATCAATGTCAAGGTGATTGGTTGGCTCATCCAGCAAGAGGAGATGCGGTGCGTCAAAGCTCATAAACGCGAAGAGTAACCGCGCTTTCTCGCCCCCGCTCAAGGTGGAGATTTTGTTATCTGAAAGCTGTCTCGAAAACCCGAACGCACCGAGTTTTGCGCGCACAACAGGCTCGCTCACCTCGGGGTATTTTTGGCGCATCATGGTCATCATTTCTTCATAGGCGGTGGCGTTTACGTCCAGCTCCTCTGTTTGATGCTGCGAGAAATAGCCGATGCGCAGCTTGTTGGAGCGAAAAAGATCGCCCTCCATCACGCCCAGTTTTCCGGCGATCAGCTTCATCATCGTTGATTTACCATTCCCATTCGCGCCCAAAATCGCGATACGATCATCGCGATCAATGCTTTCATGGACATTGCGCAGGATGGGGTTGCCTTCTTCATAACCGACATCGGCGCGATCAATCGACACCATCGGCGAGGCAATTTTATCAGGGTTGGGGAAGGTGAAGGTCACGGCTCTATGCGCAATTACCGCATCCACAATATCCATGCGCTCCAAGGCTTTCATGCGGCTTTGTGCTTGGCTGGCTTTACTGGCCTGCGCCTTAAAGCGATCAACGAATTTCTGCATATGCGCACGTTCTGCCTGTTGTTTTTCGAACATTTTCTGCTGTAAGCCGAGGCGTTCTGCGCGCTCACGCTCAAACGTGTCGTAATTCCCCGTATACATGGTCAGTTGTTGATTATCGACATGGACGACATGGTCGATACATTTATTTAAGACTTCACGATCATGAGAAATAATCAAAAGCGTGTGCGGATATGCTGCCAGATAGGCCTCTAACCACATGATGGCTTCCAAATCCAAGTGATTGGTCGGCTCATCGAGTAACAGGATTTCAGGCTCCACAAACAATGCGGCGGCCAAAGCCACCCGCATACGCCACCCACCACTGAAGGAGGAGAAGGGCTCTTGCAGTTGCTCTTCCTTAAAGCCAAGGCCGGTCAATAAGCGCGCCGCCTTTGAGGGCGCGGAATACGCATCCATATCAGAGAGCTTCTCGTATATTTCAGCAATTTTATTGGGGTCTTCTTCGGTTTCCGTTGCTTTCCAAAGCTGCGCCATTTCCTCATCAGCGGCCAAAACAATATCAATCAACGCGTCGTCTGTTTCTTCTATATCCTGACGCACCATGCCTAGTTTCTGGCTGGAGGGATAGCTGACTGTGCCGCCATCCGCCTGTAAATCACCAGCGATCAATTTGAATAAAGTAGATTTTCCTGCGCCATTCAGGCCGATAACGCCAGCCTTCCAGCCATCCATAATATTGATGCTGCATTCATCGAGAATCGTGCGTGCGCCTATTTTATAGGTCAGTTTTGATACAGTTAACATTATGCTCTACTCCTTGGCTCAGGAGCTTATGCCACACAATAGACAGAAGAGGAAGTATTCTTAATAAAACACTCCCCCTTGCATGAATTGGAAACGCATGATTCTACATTTTTGCCTGCTCGGAGACAGCATATTCAATGATAGCACCTGCCACGTCCACACCGGATATATCTTCCAGCCCCCATGTACCACCAAAGTTTGGTGCAACATTGATTTCAATGACAAGCGGCCCCTTGTTTGAGCGAATAAGGTCAACCCCCGCGACATTAATACCAATCGCCTTAACCGCGTCCAAAGCGACTTTTTCTTCTTCTGCGCTTAATTCGAGAGATTTACTCTGACCTCCCAAAGCAATATTTGCACGGAAATCACCATCACTAGAGCTTCGCTCCATCGCAGCAATAACTTTACCACCCACGACAAAAGCCCGAATATCACTACCAGAGGATTCTTCGATAAACTTCTGAACGATCAAAGGTGTTGAAAGCTGCTTAAAAGTTTTCAACAAATAAACCGCTTCTTTCGCATCATTTGCCAAGAAAACGCCGACACCTTCGGTTCCTTCTACCAACTTCACAATAATAGGCGCGCCACCAACCCGTTCAACCATCGTGTCGAAATCTTTTTTCGCATAAGCGATACCCGTTGATGGAAATGGAACTTCTTTTTTCAGGAGACGTTGCATACAACGCATTTTATCCCGGCCAACTTCCAAAACAAAAGCCCTATCCGATGTATAAACATGCATAGACTGAAACTGCCTTAGAATAGTAAAGCCGTATTGTGTATGCGGCGTATCAATGCGCGGCAGAATAATGTCAAACGCGTTACCTATCGGCCTTTCATCGTAATAAATCTCCGGCGCGTCAGTACAAACATGCAAACTACACTGAGAAAGATGTAATATCTCTACGCTATGCCCGCGCTCTTCTGCCGCTTCAAATAAACGGTTATCCTCTTCTTCATTCCCTGTCGTTAAGATCCCTATTCTCATTTTTAGCCCCTATCATCAAGATTTATCATGCATTCATTAATTTAGCTCCGAGTCACTCTCGGAACAGCCCCTAATTATATTGTTATAATCTTACACATAGGGATTCTGCGGCAGAGTTTAGCCTTTTAATTATAAATTAGCAATTCGATGTAATTTTAAGCTCTCAAGAAGCAGCTGAATGCCCCTTATCATTGCCCTTTTACAAGATTAAGGCACATAAACCATTTTATCTTTGCTTAATATGGAGTAATTTTGCTAACCTAAAAGAAAAATAAGGAGATTAAAATGGACACGGGGCTAGCGGCAAATATAGAAATTTTCTCGGATGGCGAGACTATCTTTACACATAATGCAAACTTTGAAGAATGCGCACCTACTGCAGCAGCAGAAGAAATCGTAACAAAGCTTTATACTGATGAGATTATGGCCAAGATAGATGAACTACAAGAACAAGGTGCAGAGGTTGTTTACCAACTATCCCTTGCTACATCTGACGGACTTATAATTGTTGATGGCATTGCAGGAGACCTGATACCGGAAGATACGACTGATTTTTCTTCAGATCTATATACGGGTTTATCGGACTTACACAAACAAATGGTAGAACAACAAATGATGTCTGAGGACTGCAATTACGCAGCCCAGCCAGACGTAGCACAAGTTGCTTCTATGAAAATGTAAATTATAGCATTTTAAAAAACCGTCATATTATAGAGGCCGCAGAGTGTGGTCTTTTAAGGGAAAATTAAGGTATTTTGATTATAGTCGCATAATATTGTAGCAGTAAACGGTACATAAGAATGTCGACTTTTAGTAAAATAATCAATTTTATCTTTGAAGTTCAGAAAGAAAATCCAGAGCTAAATCGAGCGCGCTATAGAGCACTCTCGAAGCAAATCCCGTTAATGTACGCCATACTTATGGTAAATATAATAACAATGGCATACATACATTTTCAATATGCCCCTTATTATTTGACAATGACACTGCCGATAATATTAACACCAATTACAATAGCAAGATCAATCCTCCTCATTAAAAGTAATATTGATGCATTAAATGATGCTTCAATAAACGCTCGGCTGCGCACAATTAATTATCTCGCTGTTATCATAGGTAGCGTCTGTGTTATGTGGTCAATCAGCTTATTTGAATATGGTAATGCATATACACAAGGCTACGTTGCCTTTTTCATGTGCTTAACAGCAATTGGTGTAATAACCAGTCTAATGCACCTCCAGCAAGCCGCAATGATAATTGCAGCCATTGTTGTTATTCCCGGCTCCATATTCTTCGGTATAAGCGATCAACCAACTTACAACGCGATTGCCATAGATATATTGCTGGTTGTTGGCATCGTTCTATTCATCATGTTCCGCTATTCTCGTGATTTTACCAGTCTCATCGAAAATCAGCAAAAGATGGAGAAACAGAGAGAACTGATGAAAATATTGAATGCCAAAAATGAGCAATTGGCAAACTTAGACAGTTTAACAACACTACCAAACCGACGTTGTTTCTTTTATGAGCTGAATAATATCCTCCAAGAAAACCTTGTAACAGAAGATCCTTTTGTTGTCGGCATGCTTGACCTTGATGGTTTCAAGCAAATCAACGACCTGTTTGGGCATGCTATTGGTGACCAGGTTTTATTAGAAACAAGCGCTAGGTTACGAAAATTACTGGATGAGGACATTCTTGTCGCGCGGCTAGGCGGTGATGAATTCGGTATTATCATTCCACACCCGGGATCAGAACAAGATATCATTAATTTTGGGGATACAATTTGTGAAGCCTTAAAAAGACCATTTAAAATAGATGGCATGAAGGATGGTACGGTAAAAATTTCATGCACCGTCGGGTTTGCATCTTTTCCATCTGCAGGTGACACGGCTTCTATTCTTTTTGAAAGAGCTGATTACGCCCTATGCTATTCCAAGCAAAACAGTAAGGGAAACTCGGTCATGTTTTCTCAGGAACATGAAACCCTTATCCGTGAAGTCAGCACAATAGCCCGTCACCTTAAAGAGGCAGACCTTAAAGAAGAACTCTCCGTAGTCTTTCAGCCGATTGTTAATACGCAAACAGGCAGAACAATCTGTTTAGAATCCCTTGCACGTTGGGATAACCCCACTCTAGGAAAAGTACCTCCAGATGTCTTCATAAGATCCGCTGAACAATCGGGCATGATCAACCAACTCACCTCTATATTGCTTGCAAAAACGCTGCAAGCTGTTGCGCATTGGCCGCAACATATACATGTATCATTTAACCTATCCACCTTTGATCTTTGCTCTAAAACAGCAATCCTAAACATCATTAACACCATGGAAAATTCAGGTGTGTCAGCAAAGCGCATTATATTTGAAATTACCGAAACATCAGTTATGGAGAATTTTGATCGGGCACTCGAAGGCGTAGACATGCTGCGCGACCTAGGGTGTAAAATTGCGTTGGATGACTTCGGAACCGGTTTTTCCAGCCTTAGCTATATCCAGCATCTACCAATTGAACGACTAAAAATTGATCGTAGCTTTATTCTAAATATCGAGACCTGTAGCGCAACAAGAAATATTATCCGCACCATCGCTGACCTTTGCTACAATCTAAATTTAGAGGGCATTGTCGAAGGCGTTGAAACCAAACAACAATTAGATATATTGACTGATTTAGGGCTACATATTATTCAAGGATACTACTTCAGCAAGCCCCTTCCGGAAGACGAAATCCTGCCGTTTCTTGAAGACGAAGCATTACAATCTGAATCATCAGACGGCACCCTCCCGGATTCAATACCAGGTTCCGAAAAAATAGATTGTGCTTTGGATAAAGTACAACATTAACTACGGCTTAAATAAAAATCTCTAAAACTTGTAATTCACACCAAGCGAGAAAATCGCTACATGCCCGCCTGTGTCAGCTTTAACAGTGGCTAGCCCACCATTTCTGGCAACATCTATTTCCTCTGAGGCAATATCAACATAGGTTGCGGCCAGATCAATATCAATTTTATCGTTAAATTTATAAGTCGCCCCTGCTGAAACCCAGTGACGATCACCATCAGGTGTCAGAGTGGTCCTATACTCATCTGTCGTTGGTGTTTCATCGAATTGGTAACCTGCGCGCAATGTCCATTCGTCATTCAGCAAATATTCCCCACCAACGGCAAAAGCCCATGTCGTTTGATAATTCTGCGTGGTATTTGCGACTAAACCACCTGCAGCGTTCAAAACACGAATTTCTTCAAAGCTATTCCAACCGAACCACGTTGCGCCCGCCTGAAGGCTTAACCTGTCATTCACTTTGTGGTTCACCCCAAGCTGCACGATCTCCGGCAAATTAAGTTCCGCGCTGGCCACCGTACTACTTGTAACTGTGCCGTTATTATCGATGACAATATTACCATCAACATGATGATGTACACCAGAGCGATAATGCGCACCCAGCGTTGTCCCATCTATTGGCTCATACAGCACACCAACATTGAAGCCAACTGTTGTGGTATTTCCCTCAAGGGTGCTGTTTCTTTCGCCGGCCCCCTGATTAATCACCTTTTTAATATCAACATCAGCATGTTGAATGTTCATGCCACCACCAACGGAAAGTTTATCATTAACCCTCACAGCAAAGCTGGGCTGAAAATCAATTGTCTGCAGCGCGGTTTCTGTTGAATCGAAACGTCCGAACCACCCCTCCTTATATTCGTTAGAAAGCCCAAAGGGCGCAGAAACAGATAAACCTAGCCAAAATGTATTTTCAACAACCTCATGTGACATATGAAAATTTGGAATGGGTGTTGCAGAATAAGGATTACCGCCCTTTCCGCCTGTTGCTCCACCAAAGGCCGCGGAGGACCCTGTATCTTTCAAATTGGCTGAGGGTGCAAGAATGTGCGTTCCCGCATAAACATGGCTACCACTCAATTTTGTCATACCTGCAGGATTGTAATAAACAATGCTGGCATCACGCGGCGTTGCCACTTGTCCAGCATAAGCATTTCCAAGACCGGATACAGATTGCTCCTGAATGTAGAATCCGGCGGCATGCGCTGTATATGATCCCATACAGGCGATCACTGAAACGCTTGCGCTCAAAAGAATTCTTTTTGTTGTTATGGTCTTCATGGATTAGGCCCCCTGCTATGGATATGAATAAAACGAGTGTCTACACAAGATAAGCTAAACGCAATGGTATCAAAAACACTATAAAGGGGAAACATTTAATTATGCTGCAATGCAAAATCAAATACTTATTCGAAACCTATCACATAGAATTAGACTCAAAGCGCGCATATCAATGCTACAAGCCCGCTCTATACTCCTGAGGAGAAAATTGCTGCCCCGAAGCTTGCTGTGCGAGTAATTGCTCTTGCTGCATACGCAGGCGCTCTGCTTCTTCCGCTTTTGCGGTTAGATCAGCGGTAATTTCGTGCCCTACTTCAACTTTACGATCTTCAAGTTGTGATACGACAAATTCCGAGCTTCCCTGCTCCTTTAAATCCTGCACAACATCGGTCAATAACGCATCAGACGCTTGCACTTCTACCATTGCCTGAATCTCCGGCTGCATACCCTCTGTCACTTCTGTCGGTAAAGCGGCCTTTACATCATCCAGAGGGGGATTTTCATTGTCATCATCACTGAAATAATCGATAACACTATCAATAGCCTTCTCGGCCTTCTCCACGGCAGCATCAATCACTTCTCCGGCAGCATCCGCAACAATTGGTGCATATTTCACCACAGTTTCTACTTTTGACTTAACACTATCAATCGCGCCTTCCATAGCTCCCGAAGCAACAACACACCCACCGATACCACCAGCCACCGCAGCAGCAGGTGCCAAAGGTGCGCCAGCAACAGTTACCGTCGTCGCAGCACCAGCAGCACCACCAGTGACAGCACCACCAACAACACACGCGCCACCAACCAAAGCATCCTCCACCAGCGCGCCAGCTATTGCTAACCCAGAAGCATCATTATTAACGGCGTCCACCGTTTTCGGTGCAACAAAAGCCGCAGCATCCTTTGCAACGCCGACCACGATATTGCTATCGTCCTCAACAGCATCCACAGTATTTTTTGCAACTGAATCAACAGCAGCTTCACCAGCCTCAGCTGGAGATGCCCCGGATGCAAGCGCAACAGTACCCACTATAACCGGTGTCAAAAGTTGACCAATTGGCCCTTTAAGATTTGGTACTGCTTTCATAAACTTTGATGTTTGGCGCTGTGATAACTCTACATCAACATTCGGCCTGCCATCTGCAAATTCAGCCTTAGCAGACATCGTTCCATCTTTATTTACATCAACTTCAAACACATTACCATCAGGATCCATTATGACCGCTGACTTCCCATTTGTAGCAACCTCAATCGCAGACTTAGGATTATTCGCGGCATTCTCTATCTCACCACGTAACTCTGCTTTTCCTTGATGTGCCTGTGTCTCTAGCTTCTGCGCATTAGCCTCTGTGGCAAAACGCTGATCAAGCACACCTGCATTAGCTACAATCAAGCCCTTTTGTTGCACGTTCTGGTCAAGGTGCTGCGTAATGGCCGTCGTCTTTGTCTCTGCCATATGATCTTTGGTTGTTTGACGCAAACCAGATTGATCATACTTATCAACCATTGCATTCACTTCCTGAATATTCTGGCTACTGATTTTATTATCAAGAGTGTCTGATAATCTCTGAAACTTACCTCCTATCTCACTTGTCGGGCGATAAATAGTACCCGCACCAAATTTAGCCGCCTTAGGACTATCATTTAAAGTAACGATAATATTTCTCGGCTTATTCATAATATGAACAACGGAGCCATCTGCATTACTGACAGCCTTGGTCGCAGGATCATTCATGACATCCTGTATCACACCCGCAAGATCCGTCTGAGAGCTTACCGGAATTACAGCCCCAAACTTAGGATCAGAAAACTCTTTTACATGGCCATCATAACCATGCCCATTCGCAACCGAAGCAATAACATCATTTGCCGACATTTTTGATCCCCTCCTTAAACTTTACCCACAGTCAACCGCCTCGTTCATGCGATGGTGCTGTAACTCATCAATCATCAATTTATGATCATCAGACAAGCCTTTCACCTTTGCATCCTCTGCACTTGTTACTGTTGCAAATAAAACACATAACTCGGATCGCGCTATCAAATTTGGTGGTTCGTCATAGGTGGAGAATTTATTAACCCATAATTGCCAATCTTCATGATCCAAGCCTGACATTACGTCCAACTCACTATCATGAAAAACATCTGGTTGGGCAACATGTTCTATCAACGACTTAATTGATGCCCATTCTTCAGTTGAAGCTTTTATAACGCCCCAATTACTTGATTTTCTTTCAAAAGAAACCATTCTATTTCAACCTCTTCTATGCACTTTTAGCAAACACAATCATTATGATTTATTACTGTAAACTTCACACTACTTTACAGAAAAACAGCGCGATGAAGCAAGAATTTTATCAAAATAAAATCATGCTACCTGCGGCGCGTCTTCAAATATATGTGCGACGCTATAGTCCATCATCTTATTCTCAATTGTATAGACTTTTTCATTATCACCTACCGACGATAAATCCACTCTGGAATCTGTTAAGTTCTGGAACACAGCAAGCAACGTTTTCACGTCGCTTTTCCCTAACCGAACAGGCGGTTCTTCTTGCACTTGAAACCTTGCGGCTAAATTTTCAATTATTTCTCGCGGCAAGCTTTGTCCGCTACATTGCTCAAGGTCAGAACCATTATAGATTTCAGGCTTAGAGACGGTATCCATAACCAACCGCACAACGTCCCACTCTGCTTGGGACACCTGAAAATCAGCAAATAAATTTGTTTTCTTTTTAAAATAAATCATTCTATTTCAACCTTATTTTCTATGCACCCTCAACAAACACAATCATTATAATTGATTGCATTGCGCTACTTTACAGAGAAACAGCGCGATGAAGCAAAAAACTTATCAAAATAAAGCCATGGCACGTACAGCACGTATACAGAGATACGTGCGACATGATAATTCATCACATAATATTGACGAATACCAACGGCCTGTTAGGATAGCGACACTTAAAGAAAAAAAGCACGAGGGTATTTTAAAATCATGGTAAGTGTCATTGATACAACTGAAAATGCCCATACAGAAAACACCATAGATCCCTCATATATTTTATCATCCATATTCGGGTATGATCATTTTCGCGCAGAACAAGAAGATATTATCAATACAGTTATCTCCGGCCAGAGTTGCTGCGTCCTTATGCCAACGGGCAGTGGTAAATCGCTTTGTTATCAAATTCCTGCGCTGTGCCTTAAGGGGACAGGCATTATCGTTTCTCCCCTGATCGCCTTAATGCAGGATCAGGTGACCGCGTTAAAAGAACTTGGCGTGAAAGCCGCGGCAATCCACTCTGCTCTGGAGCCTGCGCAACTACACGAGGCAATGGCAGACTTTCAGGCAGGCAGACTTGATCTGGTTTATGTTGCGCCCGAACGCTTGGTAAACGATGCATTTCTGGATGTTTTAGACCATATTGATCTCGCATTATTTGCAATTGATGAGGCGCATTGTATTTCTCAGTGGGGACATGATTTTAGGCAGGAATACAGACAACTTTCCATCCTGCGCACACGCTATCCCACCGTACCTTGTATCGCCGTCACCGCAACGGCCGACGCACCGACGCGCAAAGATATTGTTGAGCGCCTGAATCTGCCAAAAACCTATACCTCCGGATTTGATCGCCCCAATATTACCTATAACATTGCCATTAAAGATAACCCGCGCCAACAGCTTTTGCGGTTCCTAAAGGCAAGACCCGAAGGCGAAAGCGGGATTGTCTATTGCCTGTCCCGTCGCAAGGTCGAAGAAACCGCAACATGGCTGTCTAATCAAGGGTATAACGCCCTGCCCTATCATGCGCGTCTCGACAAAAACGTGCGCGCCGCAAATCAAGAGCGCTTTATAAAAGATGAAAATGTAATCATCGTGG
>JQIA01002112.1_pt1 | contig 10651 bp, 6 predicted proteins | sample 811431 | NCBI WGS metagenome assembly JQIA01 (sample SAMN02998118, study PRJNA258478) | marine sediment metagenome | biome: marine; feature: seafloor; material: sediment; isolation source: oil-polluted sediment collected from 3 locations (0.5 km, 0.7 km and 0.9 km)... | place: USA: Gulf of Mexico ... | reverse complement strand
ATCCTCATAAACTTCGTCTGGTTCATCTCATGGATCATAATTATTACGAAGTATGCCGAAACAAATTGGGTTGGGGCAGTCGTCTAGCTTAAATGCTTGTCAGGGAATGAATACGTAATGATTAACGCGTTAGAACTCAGTGCTGATCTTAATCTCAGCGGCTTCAGCATTGTATTGCATCGCCATCGCCTACGGCACAGAATTAGCGAAACCTCCGGTAAACAAGTGGTTTGGGTTGCCGAGCCCGAAGATGTAGAAACTGTGCAGAGACTTTACCTTGAGTTTCAAGATGGCCATTTTGACGATGCACTTAAATCAACACGACAGGCAGATGCCAATAGCGGCGTAGATGGTTGGTTATTGCTGCTGCAATTTTCTCGTTACCCTATCACCCTGATATTGATTGTTGTCTGCATTGCTGTTGGTTTATGGACTCAATTTGGCGAGCAATTAGGAGCGGTTGGCGCGCTCACCTTTTTAGAAATAACCCATATTAAAGAGGATATGCTGCTGTCGATGCCACAGGGACAACCCTGGCGCGTGATCACTCCTATCTTTCTTCATTTTGGTATCCTACATATCGCATTTAATATGCTTTGGCTGTGGGAATTGGGGCGACGTATTGAAGGGGAACAGGGCAACATAACGCTGCTTTTTTTGGTATTTTCTATCGGCTTGGCATCCAACATAGCCCAGGCGATTGCGGTGAAAGGCGGACTGTTTGGCGGTATGTCCGGCGTGATTTACGGGTTGCTCGGATACTGCTGGTTGTGGAATTTACTATCCCCAAAAGAGGCTTTTTCGTTAAACAAAGGCATTGTATTCTTTTTATTATTTTGGCTTTTTTTAGGATACTCAGGCGTACTTACTACGCTAGGTTTTGGCGCTATAGCGAACACCGCCCATGCATCGGGGTTGATCGCTGGGTTGGTGATCGCCGCAGTTTTTGTTCTAATCACAAAAATCATAAAGATTGTTCAGAAATAGTTTCGATATAACTAAGCGCAAATAAATAACCCCAAATAAACAACTCGGAAAAATAACTGAGACAAATTGTTTTGTTACACATTAGACAGAGAATTTACGTATGAAAGAGCGTCAGGCTACCACCACCTATTTAAAAGATTATCAGCCGCCCAATTATTTGATTGATACCACTGAGCTGAAATTTGAACTGGACGATGAATCGACGCTAGTTTTATCAAAATTGAGCTTCCGCAGAAACCCCGATATAACGCAGTGGAGCAATCCTCCATTAGTTTTGGATGGACAAGAACTTCAGCTGCTTGAAATCGTGCTCGATGGAAAAATTCTGGCAGAAAGCGATTACAGCCTGGGCGATGAAACACTAACCATCGAAAAAGTATCCGATCAATTTGTGCTTGAAATACAGGTGCGAATTAAACCCATCGAAAATACGGCGCTTGAAGGCCTTTATATTTCCGATGGCATGCACTGCACCCAATGTGAGGCTCAGGGCTTCAGACGCATTACTTATTATCTTGATCGGCCAGATGTAATGTCGCGCTTCACCACCGAAATTGTCGCTAACCAATCGATCAATCCGGTTCTATTGTCCAACGGCAACCTGGTTGAAAGTAAGGCGCTGGCGGGTGGCCTGCATTCAGTTAAATGGTTCGATCCGCATATGAAACCCGCGTACCTATTTGCGCTGGTAGCGGGTGAGCTGGAATTCATCGAAGATCAGTTTGTTACCTGTTCGGGTCGTGATGTCACTTTGCGTATCTTTGTTGAAGAGAAAGACCTCGACAAATGTCAGCACGCCCTCGATTCACTCAAGAATTCGATGAAATGGGACGAAGAGGTTTATGGTCGGGAATATGATCTCGACATTTTTATGATTGTCGCAGTTGATGCCTTCAATATGGGCGCAATGGAAAACAAAGGACTGAATATATTTAATAGTTCCTGCGTACTGGCCAAACCTGAAACCACTACGGATTTAACTTACCAGCGCATTGAAGCGATTGTCGCCCATGAGTATTTTCACAATTGGTCTGGCAACCGGGTGACTTGCAGAGATTGGTTTCAGCTGAGTTTAAAAGAGGGGCTAACGGTTTATCGTGATAGCCAATTTTCTGCGGATATGGGCTCTAAAACCGTTAAGCGAATCGAAGATGTTGCGTTGCTGCGCACCGTTCAATTTGCCGAAGATGCAGGGCCAATGGCCCATCCAGTGCGCCCCGATGCGTTTATGGAAATATCCAATTTTTACACTGTAACGATCTATGAAAAAGGCGCAGAGCTGATTCGTATGATGCATCACCTGCTGGGTGATGAAGGGTTCCGCCGGGGCACGGATCTCTATTTTGATCGCCACGATGGTCAGGCAGTCACTACTGAAGATTTTGTAAAAGCATTGGAAGATACTAATCAGATTGATCTAAACCAATTTAGCCGCTGGTATTCCCAGTCCGGCACACCGGTAGTAACCATCAGCGATGAATACGACGCGGATGCCAAACAGTATACGTTAACCGTTGAGCAATCCTGCCCCGCAACCCCGGGTCAGCCAACTAAACAACCATTTCATATTCCGATGTTGGTGGGCTTGTTGGATGAGCAAGGTAATGATTTACCGCTAGCATTGGCAGGCGGTTCTTCTACATCAACGGGTAATACAAGTTGTATGTTGGAGCTCAAACAGCCGCGCCAGGAATTCGTATTCAATGATGTTGAGCGCAAGCCGATTCCGTCATTGTTAAGAGGCTTTTCCGCGCCGGTTCGACTGGAGTTCGATTACAGCTCAGCTGATTTGGAATTTCTTGCGCAGCACGACAGCGATGGTTTTAACCGTTGGGATGCGCTGCAAAAACGGATCGTATCGCTCATTTTTGAATTCGCCGAAGCGTTGCGTAAGGGTCAACAATTGCAGCTGCCGAAACGGTTAATCGCTATTTATTCCGCTGTGTTAGCAGATAGTCAGGTGGATCCACAACTAGCTGCAAAAATGTTGCTGATTCCTACCGAAGCATACCTCTGGGAGTTGGCGGATGAAGTGGATGTCGAATCGATTCACAGCGCACGTGAGTTCTTGAAACGCGAATTAGCACAAGCGCTTATCGAGCCCCTTTCGAAGGTTTATCAATTGCACTGCAGCGATGATACTTACCAGCCAACACCTGAACAAATGGCACAGCGCAGCCTAAAAAATCTTGCCCTCCAATACCTGGTTTGGAGTGGTGAAGAGCGCTGGATTAATGCAGCAATGGAGCAGGCTACCGCCGGCACGAATATGACCGATGTTAGCGCAGCACTTGGCGCACTGGTGAACTCGGATGTTTCACTTGCGGAGCAGTTGTCTGGGCAAGCGCTTGATCAGTTTTATATCCGCTGGAAACATGAGCCTCTAGTCGTCAATCAATGGCTTACGCTGCAGGCTGCGTGCCCACGGGGGGGTGCGCTCGAACGGGTTGAAAAACTACTGGAACATGAGGCTTTTGATATTCGTAACCCAAACAAAGTGCGTTCGGTCATTAGTGTGTTTTGCGGAGTAAACAGGGTTCATTTTCATCACGAAAGTGGCGCAGGTTATCGATTCCTGGAACAACAGGTGATTCGGCTGGATGGGATCAATCCACAAATCGCTTCTCGTCTTTTGACTCCGTTAACCCAGTGGAGTAAACATAATGAAGCGCGCCAAACACTGATGAAGGAATCGTTATCGCGAATCTTGGAAAGCGGTGATCTATCTAAAGATGTATATGAAGTCGCGAGTAAAAGTATTAGTTAAGGCAAAAGGGAAGACGCGAGAAAAGGCGGGAAAAGCTAACGACGAGAGTTGAATAGGGCAGCGCCAGGGGATTGAGCGCTGTCCTTAAATTGCTGGGTTCGGTATTGCTGGTTGTTCTATACGTTGTAGCGTTATTTACAGCAATTAGGCTGTCAGTAACTGTTTCATTTCTGCAATCTGTTCATGAGCTTCTACCAGAAAGGCGAGTTCACCGTCTTCGGTTAATGCCTGATCCTTAAGTTTTAAAAATGCGGGAGTAGTGCTGATCGCGGGGAGTTCACCCTCACTATTAGCCGGTATTTTAAGGTGTAGTTGCGCAAGTGTTACCAGATCTGCGTAATCCAGGCTGATATTCCCTGGGTTCATCCAGTTTTCAGCTTTTTCCGCCGCATCACATAGCTCTGCAGGGAACTCCCACTTACGTAATATCATGCTGCCGATTTCGCTGCGCATGGTTTCCATTACCTGCTCCAGTGTGCCTTCATTGGCAAGCATGTAAGGATGGTTTTCGGCATAGGCGATGATTGCAATGTCGCCAACATCATGGAGTAAACCGGCCAGCAAGGCTTGCTCAGGATTCAGACCTCTGTTTACTCGCGCCATTACATATGCTGTGGATGCAACATCGATACTGTGTTTCCAGATGCGATTCATGTGCTCGTTAAGCAATGGGTTATCACTTTGGAATACAGAGCGCATGGCAAAGGTCGTGATCAATTGGCGGGTGGTGCCTAACCCGAGCCTGACAACCGCGGCCTGGGTTGATTCAAATGCTGAGGTGCCTCGATAAAGTGGGCTATTTGCGGTTTTAAGCAGCTTTGCGGCAATGGCTGGGTCTGAGTTTATGGCGTTAGCAATCGTGTTTGCATCCGCGCCATCACCTTCAATTAAACTGTGAATACGTACCGCGACATCGGGCAAAGAGGGTAGGGGGAGTTTATCGTTCTTTAGGTCACTACCAATTGAGAAATAAATTTCATCGATATGATCCTGAGAGCTATCTTCCGTATGTTCGATTTCCTCAACACCATAACCATCTGCAGCACCGGCGAGATCAGGTTGGTAAACAATCTCCATGTCATCTTCGTTCTCATCCAGTCCGAATGATGGATTTGGGTTTAATAGTACAGGATCAATCAACAGGTATTTGACTTCAGATAGGGTGATTATGTTGTACATCCGGGGGCGCATTCGTGCGATAGGCAGAGCCGCACTTTCGGAGCCACTTGAAATAATCGATTTTTTTCCATCGCGAGCTTCAAGACCTAATTTGCCCTCCAAGAGAAACAGCTCTGTTGAGTCCATTGAGCCAAGTTGAATGAGTTTTTTTCTAGGCTTCTCTGTATGAATCTCAATGGATTCTGATACGTAAACCAAATCGTCCTGATCAAAATCTTTGAACGGTGCAAAAAATCTTAGCTGCTCTGGTGTTATTTGTTCTTTTTGGCCCATGGTCTCTGGTATCGAAATAGATAAAATTGAGGTGAAAATACGCGATTAAATGTAGTCAATAATACGCGGGATCATACAGCAATAGCGATCGTCTGAGCGCTTAATCATCCGGTGCAATTTGTTGAATAAGCGCCAGGTTTTCTTCTGAAATATCGATGATTTGAAAACCAGTCCAGTAATGTTTGTCATCACCTGAACGGTTATTCCATAAGCTATCTGCGCCAAGCTGAATTTTTGAATGCCCATTAATTTCAACGGCAAACTGGAGTTCTAATCGGTAGAGTTTGTCTAGCTCAATCGAACTTGAACTCAATAGCATGAATCCACCGGTAGAAATGTTGAGTAGTGAACCGATTTTGGTGTCATTCTCAAGATCGATAACCGAGGTTTCTGAGTCGAGGGCTCTTCTGTCGTCCGCTCTGTTGTTCGTTTTAGTGTGGGGCATAATTATTCACATTCAGGCTACGGTTTTGTTCACTTTAAGAAGCTCATAGACCGCCAGCATCGCACGATCAACTAAAGGTTTTTGCTTTTTGCGCATGACGACTGCATCGCCAAGTCTCATGCTATTGGCTAATGAGAGCATTGAGCGTACGGCGATTTGCTTACCCTGTGTATTGACAAACATGTATCGTGAAGTCGCTGGGCTATACCAGGAAAGTTTCCCTTTAATCGTATCGCCTTGCGCATTCGTGGTGAATTCAAACCAGGTACCAAACGGAATTTGTCGAAGTTCTTTTATAGACACGAGCAGTTCTGGGGAGAATTTTTTCTCGGCATTTTCTGCTTTTTGGGTAGGTGTGGCGGGTTTGTTTTCTATGTTTTCCTGATTGCGTGGCGTTACAATTTCGGTTTTAGTATCAGGTTTGATTCCCTGTAATACAGGTGCCGATTGCGCTATTGGTGGCTCATCCAACAGTTTATTTTGATGAACGGTTATCTTGCGTAATAGCTCCTTACTTTTTCCTGGGTATCCGCCGAGTTGCTCGAATCCGCGTACGATCACTTGATCAATATCTTGTAATTTGAGCCGAACCTGTTTTTGTTCCTGTTTACTGGATTTCGGCGTGGTGCTCCAAATCAGCTGTTCAATCAGGGTTTTTTGGTCGTTCCACAGAGGGTGGTTGTCGCCCTTGCGTAGCAGTGTGAATACTAAAATATCGAGCCAGTATTCTCGCAGAAACTGATCTACAAATTCCGGTGTAGTGTCACCCTGACTGCGCTGATTAATCTCTCTGATTGCTTGATCGCGCGCGACGCGTAATTTTTCCTTTCCTTTTATCGATTCGGCTGCGCGTTTCTCAGCAATTTCAGCGCGCTTTTTCATCTGTTCGATATATTGAGTGAAATCCTTGTTAATCTCGGTAAATAGCTCAAGGTTAATTTCGAATTCCAACAGAATTCGATCAACAATTGATTTCATCTTGGGGAATACTCCCCGTTCTATATCATTTTCCTCCACCCAGCGCGCACCAGCCTTTGCCATGCTATTGAGAAGTAGGCGTGCGGGGTGATTGTGCTGGGTGAAAAAATCTTTATCGAGCAGCGCTACTTTCAGAAACGGAGTGTGTAGATGGCTTAGTAGCGCTTTTACTGAGGAACACAGATCCTGATCGTTCAGCATGAATTCAAACAACATGCCAATTAAATCAATGGTATCCGCATCGAGTCCACTAATTTCATGAGGCTTTTCCGGGTCTCCGGAGTTACTGAGTTGCTGAATTAGCTGGAGCTTTGTTTGTTCTATTTGATTGGGATCAAATACTAATTCTGATGGGAGTTGATGTTGTTGCAATGAACTTATGCTTTCAACTAGCTGGTGCTGATTATAGTGCTGGATCGGTGCTGTTTGTGTGACTGGTTGAGGTGCTGCCGCACTTTGCCCGAAGGCGGCGGGTGGTTGGCCACCGAAGCTGCTGATTTGCCCGGCTGCTGGAGGTGCTGTTGCCGCTACCGGTACGGGAGGTGCTGCTTGTGGGCGGCTTTGTGCTGCCCATGAATGATCTTGTGTTGGCCGTGCGGAAAGTATTTCCTGAATAGAGTGATATAACTCCGGTGCAGAGGCCGCATGTGCTGCTGCATAGGGCTGGGGAGTATCCGGCATCATAGCCGCTGTTGGCGCTGTTTCGGTGGGTATTGTGGATTCCGGTACCGCTGCTTGAGTGGTAGCTGATTCCGTTACTGATTCAGGCGTTTGTAGGGTCGAGGAATGATTGTCTTTCTTTATATTGTATTTCAGGTCGGGGAGTATGCCGGCATCAATTAATAGCTTATTGCATTGAATGTATAGATCATCAAGCCCGCCTAAAACGCAGCTACCAAAACCTTTGATCAGGAGATCTTTGTGCCGTTGAGGTAGTTCCAGGTTTGCGGTGGTATCTACAAAAATTTGCGTTAATCGAGCAGGCCCAAATGGGTTCGACTCATCATCTATTTTGTATCCATGGTTGAGGATGGATAACCGTTGATTAAGCTGATATAGCGCATGAAAATTGAAATCATTCGCTTTCTGAACAATAGAGCTGTAAGCGAGTTTTTTTTCGAGTTCTTTATGATTAACGAGTGAAAGTTCTTGTTTATCCGCCTCATGGGAAAGGATAGTAAGGGGCTTTTGTTTTACGTTATTTTCGCTGAATAGTTCATCGCTAGAGCGCTGTAACATTTTGACGTAAGCAGATTCAAGCAGCGTGCGATTCGAACGTAACTCACGCATGCCGTCAAAGATTTCAGTCTGAATTTTGTTGTTGCTGGCTTTTTCTGCAAGGCTAAACAGCTTTTCGTTGATACCGTCAAAGCAATTTGAGTACAAGGGCTCAATATGCTCTACAGCGGTTTCCGAAATTTCCTTGAGAAGTTTTTGATGGTTTTGTTGCACGGGTAGCGTCCTGTTTATCCTCTGCAATTACTTGGGGTATACGTATGGTCGTTCAAGGTCATGCGGTAGATATTCTAAATGAACTGAATAGCCAACCGTTATCCTTGTGACGCTACAATAATCATCTACTGATCATAGTTGAGTTCCAGCAGTATACCAGTCGGCGAGGGAATAGAATTAAGCTGAAAAGGGATCATTTTTGGAGGTTTGTGACCAACGTCAAATCATTGATAGTTGAGCAGCTGAGCGGTGAATGTTATCGAGCCTAGAAGAAATATTGCACTCGCACAGAAGCCGTTTCTCCCTTCGTATCATCGCCAACGATGGCAGCAGCAGCATCACCGGATACCTTAAGTCTCGTGTAGTTTCCCATGAGTCGGACCGATCGGTTGGCGTACCAGGAAAGGCCAACAGTGAACTCTTTATCATGAACACCTTTGCCCGCGTCGTTCAGGTCAATATCTCCGTAACGTACGATTAGCTGCCAAACGGATTCGCCTGCAGGTGGTTTGAAACGTTTGAAACGACCATTCTTGCGGTTAAAGTTCTCGGTATAGTCGCCGAAGAAATGACCGGCCTGAATAAAGTAACCAGTGAAGTCATAGGTAGTTGGGCTGTTGAATTCATCTATTCGCGCATTCACTAGCTCGCTTGATACGGTCCAAGGACCTTTCACTAAAGCGAATTCAAGACCAATATAATCGCCGGACTCGGCATTAAATGAGGCTGATTGAACCGGGTAAAAACTGCCGATGGTATGTGCACCCATACGACTCTTCATCTGGAATGGGCCGCCGCCGAAGTCGCGTTTTGATAAAGAAAGCCCAAGGTGAAAAATATCGCCGGGCTCACGAATAGGGTCCCATGTTCCGCGGGTAGAAAATGCGTATTCTTCGCTATTGTCGGTATCGGCTAGTGGATCACTTTCATCTTCATGGAATATTCCGAAAGCGTAGGTGAAGCGGTCATGATAGCCATTAAACGCGATCCCCATGCTTAGTAGCGGAGCCATACGCAGAGATACGGCAGAGGCTTCGGCGGCTAGCCCTGAACTGAATCGAGATAGCCCGAAGCTTTCACGTTGTTTTCCGATGGTGATCCTGCCTGCGTCAAAGCCCTGGTAACGAATGTAGCCCATAAACGGCCGGCCGCTATTCATATCGAACATCATCTGGTACTTCCAGTTATAATCGACGGTTCCAGAAAAACGGAACCAGAAGCTGCGCATTTCAGTTTTTTGAGCAGTGTCACCTAGGTTAGCCGTGGCCAGCGTGCCATTTTGTACGTCTGCATTGTACGCGCCGCGAATCCATTCGTGATTGACCGCTATTTGTCCTCCTACTTGGAACTCGCGCTTTTTATCGGCAGTTTTTAATTTGAGGCCACCGCTTAATTTAACTTCGATCGGTTCATGCTTAGAATAGACGCGGTGTTCACTCTCTTCATTTAACTGGATGGATAGCTTTTCGACTAACTGTTCCAGGTGCCAAATTCTGTGTTCCAATGGATGTTCGGGGTCCACATGACTCCATGCCATGGGTGCGATTAACACGCTGGCCAGAATTGTAGCGATAGCCGTGATGCTTTTTGTGATAAATGAGAGGCGAACTAATTTTTTTTGCATAATATAAATATACTGTCCGTAGCTCTCGCTGCGGTTTAATCGAAAGTTAAAACTGTCACACAAGTCATTGTACGCGGCTCCTTTGTGGGTATCCGCGCGACTATAAATTAAGGCGCAATTGAGATGGTGAATATAGAAATACGGAATCGCTCCAGTTTTGCTGGGCGCGAGGTTCTTATAATTTTTTTGGTTGCTTTTATTATCGGCTCGGGCTCGCTTAGCGCAGAGCAAAATGATCAGGCTGCAGACAGGTCACATATTCTGGCTACCGCAACAACCGCGGGCACATTCTACCCAGTCGGTGTGGCATTGGCTACCTTGACTAAACTGCGATTGAAGCCCACAACTGGAATTTCACTCTCCGCCATCAGCTCTGCTGGCTCAGCTGAAAACATTAAAATGTTACGTAAGAATGAGGCTCAATTTGCGATATTACAGGGTTTATATGCCGCTTGGGCTTGGAATGGCGAAGGCCCGTTAAAGGCTCAGGGCGCGCAAACCGAGCTGCGTGCAGTCACTATGTTGTGGAAAAATGTTGAACATTTTGTGATTGATAAGGGTGAGCTGAATTCTGGTTCATTGTCCGATATTGGTGGGTTTGGACGCGAAAAATTCTCTATCGGGAAACGTAATTCCGGGACTGCCGGTTCTGGTTTTCATATTCTTGAAAGCCTGGGGATTGTTCGAGATGAAGATTATCGCGTCGTTTATATGGGCTACGGAGGCAGTGCTCAAGCGTTGCAAAATGGCGTTATAAAAGGGATGAATATCGCTGCTGGCCCGCCGGTTAGTGCGGTTACTCGCGCCTTCGCTGCGCGTGGCTCTCAGCTACAAATATTGGAAGTGAATGATCAGCAATTGGTGAAAATCAATCAACGCTACCCGCTATGGGGGCGTTATGTGATTCCCGCAAATACTTACCCCAATCAGCCGAACCCGGTCAATA
>JQIA01002111.1_pt1 | contig 10652 bp, 8 predicted proteins | sample 811431 | NCBI WGS metagenome assembly JQIA01 (sample SAMN02998118, study PRJNA258478) | marine sediment metagenome | biome: marine; feature: seafloor; material: sediment; isolation source: oil-polluted sediment collected from 3 locations (0.5 km, 0.7 km and 0.9 km)... | place: USA: Gulf of Mexico ... | reverse complement strand
CAGGGTGGTCTCCAAGGTCAAATCTGGCATGCTTAAGGGCATGGGCCCACATGGGGGTATGGGGAATGGGGGTATAATAGGCCAGGGTGGGTATGAGCCCTGCTTTTTTAACCAGATCCATGGAGGCCTGTACATGGTCCAGGTCCTGTTCTGGAAGGCCGCAGAGCAAGTATGCCCCCAACTGGTCTTTGCTGAATCCCGCTTTTTTCAGGCTGTCCACTGCCCGGAAAAATTCATCTTTTTTCACCTTGGTATCATGGTGGCGGCCATGGGAAAAATCTGTGGTTTCAAGGCCCAGGCGGATGGTTTTAAACCCGGCCCTAAACATGAGGTCAGCAGCCAAAGGGGTGATTTCCCTGACATGCAGGGCATTGGGGGTATGGAAGTTTAGGTCCAGTTTGGCATCAATGATTTTTTCAAACAGGGGGAAGGCATGGGATTTTCCTTTTACCAGCAGGGCATCGTCATAAAAGGGGAAATCTTTAATGCCAAATTTTTGGTGCCAGTGCAGGATTTCATTGAACACATGGTCAGGGGAGCGCTGTCGCAACCTAGGCTCCAGAAAGGAAGAGGCACAGTATTCGCAGGAAAACGGGCACCCCCTGGAGGTGAGGATGGGGGCATAGGTCATTTTGCGCTGGAGGTTCAAGGCGGGAAAAGGGTAGCTATCGAGGTTTTTTGGATCAGGTAGGGTGGTGAGGCTGAATCCTGTAAATTCTTTCACCAAATCTGCCAGCCGGTTTTCCCCCGGCCCCTGGATTACCCGGTCTGCCCCGGAGTATTTTTGGGCATGGTCCCGGCACAGGCTGGCGTAAATTCCCCCTAGGAGCACAGGCACCCCGGGGTAGATTTTTCTAATAAGGGCAATGGTTTCTTTCACTCCCGTGGCCCAATAGGTCATAAGCGAGGTGACCAGCACCAGGTCCGGTGGATCCATGGCCCTAAGGTCCTGTTCAGCCCAGGTGGGATCAATACCATACCTGAAAAAGGTCTTATTCTCGTCTTCCAGAGAATTTTCAAGCTCTTTGGGCAAAGGAATGGGGGTCTTTAAAAAGGGCCCCCGGCCGTCCCATTGGATTTTTCCTGGGGTTTTCTGGCTGGGGTGAAATCGGTCCATGAAGTCCATAAAACTGACCCGAACATGGTTTTGCCTGAGAATGGCGGCCAGGGACAAAAGTCCCAGGGGCTTTGCCCAGAAATCAAAGGCTGCAAAATCATGGATCCATGGGTTGACGCATAGAATATGGGGGTTAGTCTTCAAAATACTTCATGGAGGTTTTTTTCAGCTCCTGGCGGGAAAACAGAAGGGAATAGTCCTTTTCACCCACAGCCTGGGAAATTTTTTTAACAAGGGCATAGCAGTCATCTTCAGTGGCGGCATGGACCATGGTGTAGAGGTTGTACTTCCAGCCCGGTGCCGGGTTTCTGCGGTAGCAATGGGTGATTTCCCTGAAGGTCTGCATGATGTTTCCGGTTTTTTCCACCCGGTCTTCTGCCACCTTCCAGGCCACCATGGCATTGGCCTTATACCCTGACTTCTGGTGCTTCAGGGTGGCGCCGAATCTGCGGATCATGCCCCTGTTGTCAAGCTCCCTTAACACCGCTAAAAATTCATCTTCGGTGATGCCGATTTTTTCCGCCATTTCCAGAAAGGGTCGTTTGACCACGGGAATATCGGTTTGGAGCAGGGCAATTATCTTTTTTTCCAGGTCTGTGAGATCGTTCATATTATCTATTCAATCAATTTAAATGTATTCAAAAATAGTGGCTGTTCTATCCTGGTAATTTGACCTGTTTTCCAGGGAATTGTCAATACCAATTTAGGTTTAGGCAATACCATGGCGATCATAACGTCCTTTTTCTCATCAGGCAGTTCCAGCTTCTGGCCGGGGTTTCCCGTTCAGAATCAAAGGATGCCGATTTTAAAAAAAGAATTTCAAACCAGGGTTCAACTGCCCGGGTAATATCTGCGGCAGACCGCATGGGCGGGCCCTCATTTCTGGGGGGTGCGTCTGCATTCCCCATAAAGCTGAGCCATAATCCGTTTTTTGTCAGGTGGGCGTGGGCATTCTTGGCAAAGGCCTGACGATCTTCGTGGGTCTCAAAGGAGTGAAAGCAGCCCCGATCAAATAAAAACTGGAAATCGGTACCCCCCACCTTCTGGGTTAAAAAATCCCGCTCATAAAATTGAATATCAAGCTGGGTTTTTTCAGCCCTGCTCCTGGCCTGGTCAATGGCCAGGGGGGAGAAGTCAGTGCCAATGGTCTGAAATCCATTCTGGGCAAGCCAGACTACATTGGCCCCTGATCCGCATCCGATATCCAGGGCCCTGCACGGGGATATGGAATAATCATTGATAATTGCTATCAGGTTTTTATCGGCCCGGTCCAGTTCCCAGGGAGTGGAGCCGGTTTCATATCGATGGTTGAAGCGGTCCTGTGGGGATTCTGACATGGGGCATCTCCAAAATTAATTTAATTCGTTAAACTATAGAATTGAAAAGGCAAAAAAGCAAACCAGGTTAAATCGGTTTGTTTTGGGTTTCCCGCATTTTATCCATTCTTTTCCTGATATCATTGGCCACTTCCTTAACCTCTACCGCCACCCGCACCTCCTGACCCAACTCCAGTTGCAGAGCCACCACCAGGGGATGAAGCGCCTGGGCTGCTTTTGATTCCATTATCAGATCAAGTATCTGCTGCTCTGAATTGGTTTCGCTGATGTATTCGATGAGCACGTCAATCAGTAATATAAGCTGGTGGTCTTTTATTGTATCTGTCCATCGATTAATGAGATCTTTTATGTGTCCTAAACTTTCAGTTTCTTTGCCTACTATCTGCAGCAAACGAGCAAGCCGTATTTTTATAAAAATTTGATCCCGCTGTGATTCAATACGTGCATACTTTTTACCTGCTTTTTTAAAGCAGGTTATGGCGTCCTCTATATTTCCCTTTACTTCTAGTATAATCCCCTTAAATAAGATTGCCTCCGCAATGGTTTCTTTAATGCCAAGATTCTGTGTTCCTTTAAATAGTTCCTGGACTTCATCAAGGCAGGCAATGGCCTGGTCTAATCGGCCTAATTTCCCTAAAACGTCCCCTTTTGACTTATAGGCCTTGGCAATAATATTTTGAGTGAAATTATCTTTTGAGTCCCTAAATTTGATCAGTATTTCGTCATAGCAGGCAATGGTTTTTTCATGGTTTCCAATTCCTTCCAGTGCGAGACTGTAATAATGTAGTAAAGCACTCAAGCCCAATTCGGTTATGGAGTGATCTAACTCTTTAATTTGAGATATAGTAGGTTTTAATTCATCTATTACTCGTTGAAATTGTTTTTTTTCGTAGAATTTTTGAACCTGCTTTAATCTTTTGGTGGCCTTACGGGCAACCATGACTGAAGCGGTTTCCTGATCAGGCAGTTGTTCTATAAAGGACCAGGGAGTTTTATTCAGTAAAGTATCTTTTCCCTTTTTCAACTGGTTATAAAGGCCGGAAAAGACATGGAAGGCAACAACTGCGGGTTCTTTGTCCGTTTGGGTGCAGTCGGAGACAAGGGTGTGGCCGATTTTAAGCAGTTGTTCTTCCGGGTACAGGGCTGCCATAAAACGCAGCAGTGCCGTTGCCATGGCATCGGGTTTGCGTCTGCGGCGCAAAAGATAATAAATATTGTACATTCGTTCATTTAGGTAGTAGCGTTTTCGTCTGGGCTTGCTGGTTTCGTCTTCCACCACCACCCCCCGGCTGATCAGACGGTTTAACAATGCGGAACAACTGCGGATATTCTGGCGGGCCCGGGTTGCGATCTCCTTGGCTGTGGCCGGTATCCATAGATCGGCAAGGGCCAGATAAACCCGCCGCTCTTTGGGGGGAAGGCTTTCCAGATGGCTTTTAAAATATTCAGTGTGGTCATCCACCAGGTCGAGGAGTTCGTTTAACAATGTGTTGAGACTGAGATTCGCCCCAAATCTTGCCACAATACTGATGAGCCTGGGGCTTCCGCCTGTGAGGATTTCAATGGCCCGAATGGTGCCCTTGGATTGTGTGGTTTGGCTGGATCCTTGCCACAGCAGACTGCACTCAGCGGTTGTCAGGGGCTTAAGGGTCAGGGTTCGGAACAAGTCAAACAGAGCCTTGTCAGAATGGTCGATCTGATCAAACCGGCTGGTGGCACTTGCCATGAGCATGATCCGGGGTTCGTTCTGGAGTGTATGACGAAGTTTCCAGCCCGTTTCATCCTGCTGCTTGCTTGGCATCTCTTCAAACAGGGTATTGAGATTTTCAACAACCAGGGCCAGCCGTTTTTGTTTTTGATCGGCAAAGTCCAGAATTCTGGCCCTGGCCTTCAATGAAAGGGTTTCATCATCAAGTTCTAAAAGTAGCTCATCATAGGCGGGCTGCAGCTTTTGTTTTTCCGGTTCAGGAGCCTGTTGGATGATCTGGAAAAGGCATTCCAGCCAGAATTCCCCGATACTGCCCACTTCATAGGATTCCTCCATGAAAATAACGGGCAGCCAGTTTTCTTTTAAGACAGGGTCCTGTCTCATTTCAGCGGCACAGCGCAAAAGCAGGGTGGACTTTCCTGATCCCCTGGGGCCAATGACCAAAACATGCTGGTTTGAGGCGTGTTGATTTTCCCCAACGGTCTCCATGATCATGTCCATTTCGTTTGTGCGGACACAAAAAAGGGAAATGATCTCATCATCACTTAAAAAGCCTATATTGTATTTTTTTGTGGGTATCATGGCATGCGGTCCTTTATGGGGGTGTAAAAGGTTTGGTGGCGGGCCAGCCACCACTGTCTGAGTAGATTTAAAACAAAGGAATATCCGGTTCCATGGGAACAGATATAACCGTCATGTTCGAGCACATAGAGCACTTCCTTGATGGCAGCTTCTGAATCTGGTAACTGAGCTTGGTACTGGTCTCGGAAGGCTAGTAGAGAAGATGTGTCCAGGGTTTTATTTACCGCAGTTTCCGTAAGGATATCCAGGGCCAGGGTATATAAAGGTTCGCCAAGAACATCCTTTAGCCGGCTTTCGTAATGTTCCAGATCTGAGGTACCGCGGACCCCTAAAATGGTTTCTTTGTATACCCGTTTGACATCTTCAATTGAAATTTCTGATTTTTTCCGGTGCCGGGCATCTGTGTGAAGGGCATCAAAAAAATTTTGAACATAATTGGGGATACCTGCCCCTAATAAAGAATATATTTTTTCGCAAACACCTGTTTCAAGATGAACATTATACTGCCTTGCCAAGGCTTCCAGGCATTCACAGGTGGTGGTTTTGTCCCAGGGCGAAAGGTCATATACAGGAAAGACGTTGGTGGCGGCATTTAGTCCTGCCTGTTTCAAGATGGGGTCCAGACCGATGCTGCCTGAAAACATAAATCGTATTTTTCCTTTGTGTAACTGGGCATTTTTCCGCAGCCAACTTAAGAAAATATCGGTTAATTCCCTGGCTTCCGGGGTAATATCATAGGTTTTGTTTTTCAGGATGCGATTAATAAATATTGAAAGCTCATCAATGACGATTAGAATCTTTTTGTCCTGGCCTGCAATGAGTTCGAATAGTGCATCACCTTTTTCCTGCCAGTTTCCTGCATCAAGCCCTGCACGGATTTTTATGCCGACCTCCATGGCAGATATTTCTTCGACTCGATCAAGAATGCTGCCCATGGCATTTTTGAACAGCCCAAGGCCTTTTTCCCATAAGGAATGTACCGTTTGTGTTACCACAACCAGATCTTTGATTACATCTTCGGGTAATTGTGCCTCTTCAACGTCAATGAAAAAACAATGATAATCCCCTCTTTCATTCAATTGACGACAGAGTTCCCGGGCAAGACTTGTTTTTCCCATTCGTCGCTGGGCAGTCAGGGAACAATGCCCGCCTTCCTCAAATCGGTCTGTTAAATCAGCCAAAGCCTGTTTTCTGTCAAAAAACCGTCCCCCATCCACCCAGTTGCCATGGGCTTTCGTTAATTTTTTCATGGATTCTCCTTACAACAATCTTGTTGTCAACAATGCTGTTGACTAATATGCGACTAAAAGAATAGTCTGTCAACAATTTTGTTGTAAAATGGAGTTTGGTGGACTTATTGATTTATTTTCAGGCAAATAAAATCCAGTCCATGGAATTGATAGTGCCGGATTTCACCTGCCAGCTTGCTTAATATTTTAAAGGATAATTGGTCCATGGGCACCTGCTTGGTGAGTTTGGCTGCATCAATGAGCACTTCGATATTGTCATCCATGGATGAAATAGCCATATCGATTTCCACCTGGTCATCAACCATGCGCAGCTCAATGCGAAATTTTGTAAGTGCCTCATTTCCTGCAGAGGATAGCGTATCCGATAATCCCAGAATGATCTCTTCAACTGCCAGTTGGACCCTGCCCATGGTGCGGCTGTTCCATTTGTTTTTTTGCGCAAACCTATCAATGAAATCATTAATTTTAGGCAGTTCATCAGTTGAGAACCGGGTCTTTAGTGTGGCTTTTCGTCCGTGCCCCATATTTAAAATCCAGACCAGGATCAGGGTGACCATGGTACCTGCTGTCATTCCATTGTTTAAAATGGGGGCCAGCCATCCGGGGATGTATTCATGGAAAATAGCCTGCTGCTGAAACCCCATGCCCAGCCAGAACCCCAGGCCGATTATCATACTGTTCTCAAAGCCCAGTCCTTCACTGGTTACCAGTTTGATCCCGTGGATAAAGAGAAGCAGGATGAGAACCAGTAAATAGCTCCCCACCACGGGTTTGGGAACTGCCAGGATGACAGCGGTAATTTTGGGAAAAAAGGCCAGCAGGGTCATGATGATTCCGCAGAGAATTCCCACCCGTCGAGCTGCAACCCCAGTCATATCCACCACTGAAATGCTGGTGGAATAGGTGGTGTTTGGCAGGGTGCCCAGGATGCCTGAAAGCAAGTTGCCAAGACCGTCTGCATAGAGTGCACCCTGGACGGTACGATAGTCAATGGGTTTGGATTCTCTATTGGATATATGCTGTACAGCAATGGCATCTCCATAGGTTTCTATGGCTCCCACAATGGTGACAATGATAAAGGCTGGCAATAAGACCCAGAAATGGCGGTTAAAACTCAGGTCGAATCCCGCCCACTTAAGATCAGGCAACCCTATCCATGGGGCCTGGCTTACAGAGGAAAGGTCCAGGTTTCCAAAGAGATAGCTGGCAGCAGACCCTAGCAGGATACCGATGATGGGTGCCCAGAGGCGTAGGCTCCGGCTGCCGAAAAATGAGAAAAAAAGGATTCCGGCCAGGGTAATTAAAGCCACCAGGGGATCTTCATATCCGGCATCACCCGGGATCTGCACAGGAAAATGCTTAAATACAATGGGCATGACGGTGACAGCAATGAGCATTATGGTGGTGCCCCCCACCAGGGGGGTTACCAGGCGCCTGAGCAGTCCCAGATGGTTGGCAAAGATAAACTGGATCAGGGACGAAACAACAATCAATGTCATGAGCAATGACATACCCCCGTATTCAAGTGCTGAAATTCCCACCGCAATAAATGCCCCGGAGGTTCCCATTAAAAGGATATAGCCCGAGCCGAACCGCCAGACTTTTCTGGCCTGTAGGGTGGTGGTGACACCGCTGATCACCAGGGCATAGAAAATAACACCGGCCTCCATGGAGGCCGGCATTCCAGCACCGCGCAGAACAATGGCTGGCGTTAAAACAATTCCGGCCACACAAAGCAGAACCGTCTGAAAAGCCAGAAGAGTGGACAAGCCCCAGGGAGGGTTTTCCCCCACATCAAATTTAAGCTGATCATTGCCTGGTTTGCCGGTCTGTGGCACCATGGGTGATACCCCTTTTGTTTAATGAACCTTTTTATCGGGGAACAATTCCATGATGGCCTTTTCCGAGGCCTCCACAATTCCCCGTTCCGTGATACACCCGGTTACCAGTCGGGCCGGGGTCACATCAAAGGCATGGTTGGCAGCCTGACTGTCTTCCGGGGGAACCAGAACGCTTTTGATTTCGCCGTCACACAGCCCCTGGACATATCGGATTTCATCGGGGTCCCTCTCTTCTATGGGGATGTCCTTTACCCCGTCGGTGATTTCCCAGTCAAAGGTGGAGGAGGGCAGGGCCACATAAAAGGGAATTCCATTGTCCTTGGCGGCCAGGGCCTTAAGATAGGTTCCGATCTTATTGGCCACATCACCGGCCCTTGTGGTCCTATCCGTTCCCACGATAACCAGGTCCACCATCCCATGCTGCATGAGATGCCCACCGGCATTATCCGTGATGACGGTGTGTTTGATCCCGTGTTTGCCCAGTTCCCAGGCAGTGAGCCGGGAGCCCTGGTTCAGGGGCCGGGTTTCATCCACCCAGACGTGGATATCAATGCCCGCATCAAAGGCTGTGTACATGGGGGCTGTGGCTGTGCCATATTCAATACAGGCCAGCCAGCCGGCATTGCAGTGGGTGAGAATATTTACGGGTTCGCCGTTTTTTTGTTCGGCGATCTCTTTTATGATGGAAAGACCATATTCACCGATTTTTTGGCAGTTCACAGCCTCTTCTTCCACCACCTCCAGGGCCAGGGCCAGGGCCGTTTGAACCCGGGTGTCGTAGTTTGTCTCCTTGAGCACCGCATCCCTGATCCGGTCCACCCCCCAGAACAGGTTCATTGCCGTGGGCCTGGCATCCTTAAGCCGTTTGCATTCCGCTTCAAGGTATGCATTGTCTGCGCCATTGTTATTTTCCTGGACCAGGCTGACATAGACTCCCAGGGCGCCTGTTGCGCCGATGAGGGGGGCTCCCCGCACATACATCTCTTTTATGGCATGGATCACCTGATCCACAGTGATCAGGTCCTCAATTATCATTTTATGGGGCAAAAACCGCTGGTCAATGACCTGGACGGTTTGGGTTTTCTGGTTAAACCAGATGGGTCTCATCTCTTTTCCATCAACGTTCATGGGGGGCTCCGAAATTTTAGTTTAAAAGTTTTTTATGAAATTATCAGCTTCTTTAATGGATCGGTTCATGTCTGCAATAAGATCGGTGACCTCCTGCTCAATGGATACCACCTCGTTGCCCAGAGCACCCACGGCTCTGGCATTGAGGTTGTGCTTCAGATAGAGGACATAGTCCTTGAGTTTGGCCAGAACCGGGTACATGCCCTTGGTGGACTGATTCATGGCATGGGCAAGTTTTTTGTATTTTGTCCTGGCCTGGGTAAGGGATGCTTTGCTGGAGGATCTCAGCTTGGTGTCATTAATCTGTTTGATTTCAGCTTCCCATTCAATAAACAGATCGGCTGCCACGGTTTCCACGCTGGCAATCCGTTTTTCAATCTGTTGGGCCCGGGAGTCACAATCTTCATAACTGGATTTAAGCCGGTCATAAAAGGCCTCAAGATCGCCGCCGTCAAAATTGGTGAGTTCCTTAATCCGGGTCAGGGCATCCTTGAACTCTTCCTGGGCTTTTGTCTGGCTGTCCTGGACATCTTCAACATTGTCCTTGAGCAGGTGGCGTTTCTCCTTGCCCAGTTTTTCCCAGGCAGAGTAATAGGCTGTGCTGCATCCGTTTAAGAGGATCAGCCCCAGAACAACCAGTATACATCCGAGAATCCCTGTTCTTTTCATTCTGCGTACCCCTATTTTTAGAATATTTTTTGTTTTTATTTCTTATACCAGATCATTTCGCTTGCTTAAACCCTATTCTTTGCTTGCCATGGCAGGTGGTTCAGGCTATAAAAATTAACAGGACCGGGTAGGGCTGTCATCATCGGTTTGCCAACCCATTGTGAAAATAAGCAAAAATAATTAATTTACGAGGTTACATCATGAATCGGACTGTTGCCCTTACCGGCTTGTTTGGCTTGATCCCAGGGAAAAAACTCATATCCATGACAGCTGTGGCTGCCTTGTTTCTGGTGCTGATCTCCGGCTGTGAAAAAAAACAAGACGCCCCCCCCAAGGAGGTGGTTCGCCCGGTGAAGGTGATGACCGTGGCTGGCAGCAGCTCAAATATTCCCCTGACCTTTCCCGGTAAGACAAGGGCCAACAGGCGGGTGGATCTTTCCTTCAAGGTTCCCGGGCCCCTGGTGGAACTGCCTGTGGAAGAGGGACAATTTGTCAAGAAAGGAACGCTTCTGGCCCGGATTCTGCCCAGGGATTTTAAGATTAGCCTGGACGCGGCCAAGGCAAGTGCTGTGAATGCTGAGCGCCAATATGAGCGGTATAAGGAACTCTATGTGCGCAAACAGGTTTCCAAGGCAGATTATGATCGGTTTAAGGCCTCCAGGGATGTTGCAGCAGCTCAACTTGAAGATGCGCAAAATGCATTGAAAGACACCAATTTAAAAGCCCCCTTTGACGGGATAGTGGCCCAGCGCCATGTTCAGAATTTCGAAGAGGTCCAGGCCAAACAGGCCATCATTTTTTTCCAGGATAACTCAAAGATAGAAATCCTGGTGGATGCACCTGAAACCCTGATCGCCACCCTTGAACAGGACAAAAAGATTAAGGCAACGGTCAGTTTTGCCGCAGCCCCGGGTAAAAAATTTCCAGTGACCCTAAAGGAATACTCCACCGAGGCAGATCCCCAGACCCAGACCTATCAGGTGGTTCTTGTTATGGATCAGCCAAAGGGGATCAACATCC
>JQIA01002110.1_pt1 | contig 10652 bp, 11 predicted proteins | sample 811431 | NCBI WGS metagenome assembly JQIA01 (sample SAMN02998118, study PRJNA258478) | marine sediment metagenome | biome: marine; feature: seafloor; material: sediment; isolation source: oil-polluted sediment collected from 3 locations (0.5 km, 0.7 km and 0.9 km)... | place: USA: Gulf of Mexico ... | reverse complement strand
TGGATATCGATGCCGATTTAACAGAAGAACACCCAAAAGTGTATTCAGAAATTAGAATTAAATATCGAGTTTTCGGAACTAATCTGAATAAAGAAAAAGTAAACAAAGCAATTAATTTATCGAAAGAAAAATATTGTGGGGTAAGTGCAATGCTTGAAAAAAACAGTCCAATTGTCTATATTATAGAATATGTTGAAGAAGCTAATTAAAAAAAAATCTCTTAAAATAAAAAAGCCTAACTTAATAGTTAGGCTTTTTTAATAAACATTTATTTGATACAAAAACTATCCTTTCAACCAAGCATTTCGCAATTCGTTTTGAGCATCACTAACTTCTTCTTTTACTTGTAGACTTTTACCCATGGTATAAGATTGAGTTAAAGTAGTTTTGATAATAACTTCTTCTTCCCCTCGTAACAATTTTACTTCTACCTCTGCTCCAGGCTCCCACATATAAACTTCGGTAAAGATTTGATGCGCATTTTCCATGCTAACAGCTGTACCATTAATTTCAGTTACTACATCATTAGGTAATACTCCTTGATCATTCCAAAAGCTATTCTCTTTCACTAATTCTGTGAAGTTTATAGTCCCTTCTTCAGAAGGAGCGAATATTAAAGCTCCATTATTTTGAATATAATTGGTTTCCACTTTACTTTCTATAATTTCTAAACCAGCTTTTTCAAAAAACAAGGAATAATCAATAGGTGTTGTTCCTATAACATGAGTTTCAAAAAATTCTCCAATTGATGGATAAGTCATTTCTACAATTTCCTCTATTAGCATATCATCTTTAAAGGGCATATCTTTTCCAAACTTAAGAGATAATTCTTTCATTAAAGATAAAATTCCTCGAGTTCCATTGCTTTCTTCTCTCATTATAATATCGATACACATTCCTATTAAAGCTCCTTTCTGATACACATTAAAATAATTTTCAGCATAAGGGCTTACCAAAACATTTTCGCTCATTTCGGTAAAACTCATAGTATCATCCAATCCTGAAGCTGTTTGGATTTTTCCCATAATAGTACTGTAAAACTCCTCTTCTGTAACCAGACCTTGATCTACTTGAAATAAGGTCGCAAAATATTCGGTTACCCCTTCATACATCCACAAATGCTTTGAGAATGTAGGTTCGTAATAGTTGAAATAGTGCACATCTTCTGAATGTATACTTAATGGAGTTACAATATGAAAAAACTCATGAGAAACCACATCTATCATACTAGATGCCAATGCTTCTAAAGGCATCGTTTCTGGAAGCACTACTATTGTTGATGTATGGTGTTCTAGGGCTCCAAAACCTGTTGGGGAAGTTTCATTCATTTCAGATAAATATAAAAATATATCGTAACGAGCTGTTGAATTAATATCTCCTAAATACGTTTTTTGAGCTTTCATCATCTCAAAAACCGTTTCTTTTAAATCTAATGCGGTATGTACTTTATTAGGTGAATACACACTCAGCACCACTTTAATATCTCCTACTAGAAATTCTTCAACTTCAAAATCCCCATACATCATTGGGTTGTCCGTAATATCGAAATATCTTGGCGCATAATAATTATGTGTAATGCTTAGGCTGTCTTTACTCATCTCCTCTCCTACTAACTGAAGTGCTGAAGATCTATTTAAAGAAGTTGGTGCTGTGATGTCCAATTTGTATTGATAGTGTTCTAAAGTTTCAAAATACCCTATAAAACCAGGAAGATTTAAAACAAAATTGTCTTCATCTATATTAGTTCCTGAAGGTGAAAACGGTGTAGCAACTCCTTCTGTATTTTCCACATCGAAAGTGTCATTTACTAAATAGGTGATTTTATCTAGTTCAGTTGCATTAGGAATTACCCATGAATTTTCGTCGGTTTTCGTAAACTCTATTTCTTCTCCTTCATAATTAAAGGCTTTAAAATCTTCAACGAAATTTCCAAAATCACTCACGGCATAAGTTCCGGGAATCACTTTAGGCAATCTATAGGTTACTGTATCTTGCTTAAATCTTTCAGGGTTTACAGTAATAGGCACTTTATCTTCTATAACGTTTGTAAGATCCATGGTAGTTGCTATAGTTCCAATTTCTGTATCTACTGCATTAATTTTTGGATTACTTGGAATATCACTATTCGATTGTGCCAAAATAGTTCCTCCAATTAGTAAGGCAGTTAAAAAAGTAGTAGTTTTTGTTTTCATTTAAAATAATTTTATTCTTATTTAGACACGCAATATCCGATTGTGTTACTAAAAACTTCCTTAATAATTCGTTAAAAAAGAATTGTTTAAATGAAACCTAACGATTATAGGAGCTTGGTTAATTAAAAGAAATGTTTAATTAATAAAATCACATCTCTTGCAAAATATCGCTGAAAGAAAATTCTGTATTATTAATAAAATATTTTATTCCTTTTGTTCACATTAGTATTATTAATACTTTTGAGGTATATTAAAAGTTTCTTTTTTTATTAATTAAAAGAGACTAATCAAAAATATATCGTTAAAAAAATGACTGAAGAAATAGTAATCCAAGAAGGATTTAAAGTAATCACAGTTAACAACACTTCGGAAGAAAAACTTACTTTCTTAAAAGAAGTTGAAACTACTTTTATACAATTACATTTTTGTGCCAACAAAAATTCAAGTTTATTTTTTAACGAACACTATTCTTTAAGTATTAAAGAAACCAAATCAATTTTACTTTATAACCCCAAGCAAAAACTCCCTATAAATTTAACGGTTCAACCCAAGGGTAAACACTTAATATTGATTGTATCCATTAAGGTTTTTCATTCCTTCTTTTCGAAAGTTGCTGGATTAATTCATTTTCTGAATGATGAAAATAAAGACAAGAAATACTATTTAGACAAAGAGCTTGCACCTTCTGAAGTTTTAATATTAAATCAAATCTTTAAAGAGCAAATTAATAGTTCTCTACACGACTTATATTTAAAAGGGAAAATATATGAGTTGTTGAGTTTGTATTTTAATAAAAATGAAGAGGATGCGCAAGGGTGCCCTTTTTTAGATGACGAAGACAATGTGGAAAAGATAAAAAAAGCAAAACAAATTGTGATTAATAATATGGCTGAGCCTCCTACTTTAAATGAGATTGCAGATGAAATAGCATTATCGGTTTCAAAATTAAAAGAAGGTTTTAAACATATTTATGGCGATACCGTATTTAATTTTTTATTGGATTATAAATTGGAATTTGCTCGAAAATTATTGGTCTCTAAAAAACATAATATTACCGAAATTAGCAACCAAATAGGTTATAGTACTGCTAGTCATTTTATTAGTGCATTTAAGAAGAAATATGGTACTACACCTAAACAATATATGTTGAGTCTATAAAAACCCAGCAACCTCAACTACATTTCCGGTTTGATTTTCTAAAATTGTTTTTCCTATTCTTACTCTAACCAATCTTAGGGTTGGAAAACCAACAGCTGCTGTCATTTTTCTAACTTGCCGAAACTTTCCTTCTTTTACGATAATCGAAGCCCAACTTTTAGGACCATGGCGTTCATCTCTTACATGCCTTTTTTCTAAAGGAAAATCTATCGGTTCTTCAATTTTTGAAGCCTTGCAAGGTTTGGTCATGTATTTTATTCCTTCAAAACCAATTTCAACTCCTTTTTGAAGTTGTTCTATGGCGTTTTCTGTAATAATTCCATCCACCTGAACATAATATTCTTTTTCCACTTTATTGCTACGAATCTCTTGGCTTACTTTCCCATTTGTAGTTAAAAACAACAATCCTTCAGAGTCTTCATCTAGTCTACCAATTGCCATAATTCCTTTAGGAAAATCGTATAACTCCCCTAATAATTTTTTCCTTTTTTTTCTTTTTCCCTCATAAATAAACTGACTTAAATATCCATAGGGCTTATGAAGTATAAAGTGTTGATGTTCGTTTTGTTCAGGCAACATATTATTGCAATCTTTTAACTAATTTACCAATAGTTAATCCCTGTACAATGATTGAAAAAACAACTACAACATAGGTAATTACCAAAAAGAATTCCCGGTACATTTCATCTGTTAATCCCAATGCTAAAGCAATAGAGATTCCACCTCTTAATCCACCCCAAGTCATAATAAGTCCTGTTTTTGGCACGAAATCTAATTTTTTTTCAAATAACTTTACAGGCACAATTAAGGAAAGGTACCTACAAAATAAAACAACAGGAATTGCAATTAACCCTGCTATTAAATATTCTGTTTCAAATTGTAAAACCAATATTTCCATTCCGATTAATACAAATAATATGGTATTTAAAAGGATGTCTATCAATTCCCAAAATTTATCTACATAGCTTTCGGTAATTTTAGACATCGCACTATTTCTTATGGTATCATTCCCAACCATTAATCCAGCCGTGACCATTGCCAATGGTGCAGAAACATGAATTTTATGTGCTATTGCTGTTCCTGCCATTACTGTTGCCAAAGTAATTATGACTTCAATATCGTAATCATCAATCGACTTCATGAGCTTGTAGGTTACCCATCCTAATAACAATCCAAAAGCAATTCCACCAAGGACTTCTACCCCAAATAATTCCAAAATTTCTATCGGTTCTACATGACCGTTTCCTCTAACAGCAATATTGAAAATGGTTAAAAAAACCACTACACCAACACCATCATTAAAGAGTGACTCTCCTACAATTTTAGATTCTAATTTTTTAGGAACTCCTGCTTTTTTCAGAATTCCTAAAACTGCAATCGGATCTGTTGGTGAAATTAATGCTCCAAAAAGCAAGCAATAAATAAATTCAATGTTGAATCCCACTAATTGCACTCCATAATACATTCCTATTCCTACTAAAAAAGTGGACGCCAGTGTCCCTAAGGTAGCGAAAACCAATACAGGCCATCGTTGTATTTTTAACTGTTCGAAATTGGTATGCAATGCTCCTGCAAAAAGCAAGAAACTTAGCATAATATCTAATAATACCGTTTTAAAATCAATATGATTGATAATGTATTTTTCAGCATTTAAAAGCGTTGCATCAAAATAACTTAATACAAAAACTCCTAAAGTGAAAAGGATGGTAATTACCATTAACCCAATAGTTGTAGGTAATTTTATAAATCTAACATTGATGTATCCGAAAACTGCTGCTAAAACAACAAGCTCTGTAATAATTAAAAAGTAATCCATTGTAAATTTTCTTGGTATGCGAATATAAAGTTTAATAAACGAAACATTTATAACAATTTTATATTTAAAATTTAGCTTTTTGGTAAGGAATTCTGTTTCTTTCGACTTCAAATAGACATTAATTATTTTATTCAAAAGGGATGGCAAATGACAGTTATTACGATCCAAAAGATCTTCGAAAATTTGGAAAAATCACAGAATGGAGTGAGGAATTAGGAACAAAATTTTTTGATTATTATGGTAAAGTATTTGAAGAAGGTGCGCTTACTGCTCGAGAAAAATCCTTAATTGCTTTAGCAGTTTCTCATGTAGTTAAATGCCCCTATTGTATAGATTCTTATACAAAAGATGGCTTACAAAGAGGTATTTCCAAAGAAGAAATGATGGAAGCTGTACATGTAGGTGCTGCTATAGAAAGTGGAGCTACCTTAGTACATGGAGTACAGATGATGAATAAATACGACAAATTAAGCATGTAAGATTTGCACAAAATCTTCGACCTAATTATTTATAATATTACACTAAATATTAAGCAATCATTACCTGCGTATGCTGACAAAGTCACTTAAAAAGCAAAATAAAGAATTGGCAAATGCTCAAAGACAATTAGAGATATTATCTAATGGTATTTTTGGAGATAAAGAGCTGCCTACTTTTGCAAAAAAAATAGAAGAGACAGGTCATTTTCCATTACGTCCTAAAAAACTGGAGGTACTTCAAATTAATTTGGGTTATATGTGCAATCAAGTGTGTGCACATTGCCATGTAGATGCTGGTCCAGATCGAAAAGAGATTATGACTCGTGAGACTATGGAACAATGCTTGGAGGTCATTAAAAAGACAAATGCTACAACTTTAGACCTCACAGGTGGTGCTCCTGAAATGAACCCTAATTTTAGATGGTTTGTAGAGCAAGCAACCAAAGCAGGAATAAAAGATTTTATTGTTCGAAGCAATCTAACCATCATTAGAGCGAATAAAAAATACCACGACTTACCTCAATTTTTCAAGAATAATAAGGTCCATGTGGTTAGCTCTATGCCCCATTGGACACGTGGTAAAACTGACAAACAAAGAGGAGATGGGGTTTTTGACAAATCCATAAAAGCATTACAAGAACTTAATACAATGGGTTATGGAATGCCAGAAAGTGACTTAAAACTCGATTTGGTTTATAATCCTAGTGGTGCCTTTTTACCAGGAGATCAAGAAAGCATGGAACGAGATTTTAAAAAAGCCTTATTAGAAGATTTTGGAATTCATTTTCATAACCTATTTGCAATTACCAATCTTCCTATTTCGAGGTTTTTAGATTATTTAATTGCTTCAGACAATTACGAAGATTATATGTACAACTTAGTGGAAGCATATAACCCTTCTGCGGTTGAAAACGTAATGTGCACCAATACACTTTCGGTGAGTTGGGAAGGTTGGTTATACGATTGTGATTTTAATCAAATGCTTGGTTTAAAAGTAGCTAGTAAAGTAAAACACATTTCAGAATATAACGAAGAATTATTAAACAACCGTAATATCATTATATCTCAACATTGTTATGGCTGTACTGCTGGCGCAGGAAGTAGTTGTCAAGGAACAGTAGCTTAATAACTCCATCACAGGAAGTAGTATCAACCTATGAAACATAAAACATTACATATATTATTGTCATTAATTGGAATAACTACTTATTCTCAAGAATCTTTGGACGAACTTTTGAAAAAACATAACAATGACAATATTCCATATATTTCAGTAACCGAATTACAACAATTACAATCTCAAGGCGATTTCTTAATTCTGGATAGTCGCGAAAAAAATGAATTTGAGGTGAGTCATATTCCTTCCGCTATCTTTATTGGATATAATCATTTTTCTGTAGAAATATTTTCAGAAAACATTAAAGATAAAGATACACCTATTGTTGTTTATTGCACTTTAGGAATTCGTTCTAATGTGATCGCTAACAAACTTCAAAACAAAGGATACACTAATATAAAAAACCTTTACGGAGGAATTATTGAATGGAAAAACAAAGGTTACACCATAGTTGATAATACCGAAACTATTACCGAAAATGTTTATACATTTTCCAAACAATGGAATAAATGGTTAAAAAATGGAAGGGGCGTTTATGAATAAAAACCTCCTAATTATCTTTACCCGAAATCCAAAATTGGGAAAAGTAAAAACTCGATTGTCTGCTACTATTGGAAATGATTCAGCTTTAAAAATTTATAAATTTTTATTAGACCACACCGTATCTGTTACAAAAAATTTGCTTGTTGAAAAACAAGTACATTATTCTGTAAAAGTTAGAAATAATGACATCTGGGACAATTCTATTTTTAATAAAAAGCAACAATATGGAAAAGACTTAGGAGAACGAATGGAAAATGCAATTCAAAAAGGATTTGAAGATGGTTTTAAAAACATCATACTTATTGGCAGTGATCTATATGATATTTCCCAACTTGATATAGAAGCTGCATTTAACGACTTAAAAAACCATAACTTTGTTCTTGGTCCTGCAGAGGATGGAGGTTATTATTTATTGGGAATGAGAATGATGAAACCTCCAATATTTAAGCATAAAAAATGGGGATCCAATACGGTGCTAAAGGACACATTAAGCAACCTTAATAATGAATCTTACAAACTTTTACCCATCCGTAACGATATAGACATTTTTGAAGATATCAAAGAGATCAAAGTTTTTCAACAATTTTTAAAATAGATTAAAATTATGCCAAAATACATCCAAGAATCCGTTGATTACTTAAAGAACAAAGGCTTTGAAAGTCCAGAAATTGGAATTGTACTCGGTACGGGTTTAGGAAAACTTGTAGATGAAATTAATATAGAAGAAAGTGTTAGTTATAATCACATCCCTAATTTTCCGACAGCTACGGTAGAATTTCATAAAGGAAAACTTATTTATGGAACATTAGCTGGTAAAAAAGTTATTGTAATGCAAGGTCGATTTCATTTATATGAAGGCTATACACATTATGATGTTACATTCCCTATTAGAGTGATGCAGCAATTAGGCATTTCAAAATTATTAGTTAGTAACGCTTCTGGAGCTATCAATAAGAACTTCAAAAAAGGGGAAATTATGCTGATTGATGATCACATTAATTTATTAGGAGGTTCTCCATTAGCTTTTAAAGGAGTAGAGGAAATGGGAGAACGTTTTGTAGATATGAGTGCTCCCTATGATATAGAAATGAATACTAAAATGGAAGAAATAGCTGCAAAACAACATATAAAACTTCAAAAAGGTGTTTATGTCAGTGTGATGGGGCCACATCTTGAAACTAGAGCAGAATATCGTTATTTAAATATAATTGGCGCAGATGCAGTAGGTATGAGTACCGTACCTGAAGTAATTGTTGCCAATCATTTAAATTTACCGGTTGCTGCTGTGTCAGTTTTAACAGATGAATGCGACCCAGATAATCTAAAACCAGTAAATATTCAAGAAATTATTGCCATTGCTGGTAAAGCAGAACCTGATATGATTACTTTATTTACGGAATTAATTAAAACATTATAAGGTTTTTGCGAGGAATAAAATGACGTGGCAATCTCTTGATGAGATTCCTTCATCTCATTCCTCGCAATGACAAAACAAATACTATGAGCTACTTAGACGCAACAACCGATTTATATAAAGATGCAGCATTAACACCAGATGTTGGATTGTGTTGTACTACCAATCCTATTTGGGAATTACCAGGATTAAAAATCCCGAAAATAATGCAAGAAATGAATTACGGTTGTGGTAGTACCGTAAATGCTCGCGATTTAACTAACAACCCTAAAACATTATATGTTGGTGTTGGTGGTGGCATGGAATTATTACAGTTTTCCTATTTTTCTCGTCAAAAAGGAGGTGTTATAGGAGTGGATGTTGTGGACGAAATGCTGGAAGCTTCTCGTAAAAATTTTAAAGAAGCTGAAGAATTAAATCCTTGGTTTAAAAGTGAGTTTGTAGATTTAAAAAAAGGAGACGCCTTAAACCTTCCAGTAGCAGATAATTCTATTGATGTTGCCGCTCAAAATTGCTTATTCAATATATTTAAAGCAGAAGATTTAAAACGTGCTGTTGAAGAAATGTATCGGGTTTTAAAGCCACAGGGAAGGTTAGTAATGAGCGATCCTACTTGTGAGCAACCTATGAATGAAACTTTACGAAATGATGATCGCCTTCGTGCCTTATGTTTAAGTGGCAGCCTTCCAATAGACGAATATATAAAAGCATTAACAGATGCTGGTTTTGGAACCATTGAAATCAGAGCTCGAAAACCCTATAGAATCCTAGACACTAAAAATTACCCAACAGAGGAATTAATATTTATTGAAAGCATAGAAGTTGCTGCTATTAAAGATCCTGTTCTTCCGGATGGCCCATGTATTTTTACTGGAAAAGCTGCTATTTATTATGGGGATGGAGATTATTTTGATGATAGAAAAGGCCATGTATTAGTGAAAAACCAACCCTTAGCCATTTGTGATAAAACGGCTAAACAATTCAATGAATTGGGTAGAGATGATATTTATATTTCAGAATCAACTTATCATTATGATGGTGGAGGATGTTGCTAAATAAAATTTAATGAAAAGAACAGCCCTTATAATTGGTTTAATTTTATGTGTTTTTGTTTTATATAGTTTTAAAACATCCATACGTCTAAATCAATCCACCACATTTGCAGATCATAAAATTTGGGACGTTTTACTAAAAAAACACGTAGACAACAATGGTTTTGTCAACTATAACGATTTTTTAAACGATCAAGAACAATTAAGTAGCTATTTAAAGCATCTTTCCTTAAACTTCCCTGATGACAGTTGGAGTGTCGAAGAACAATTAGCTTATTATATCAATCTTTACAATGCTGCAACTATAGATATCATTCTTAAATATTACCCCATAAAAAGCATTAAGGAAATTAAAACCCCTTGGAAAATATCCAATATTAAAATGGGCGAGAACTACTTTTCTTTGGGAGATTTAGAGCATAAATTTTTAAGGAAAATGAATGATCCAAGAATTCATTTTGCTATTAATTGCGCTTCTATTTCTTGTCCTAAATTATTAAATGAAGCTTTTATTGCGTCAAAAATGGAAGAGCAATTAGGACGAGTAACAAAAGACTTTATTAATGGGAATAAAAATGATATTTCGGTATCCAATCCAAAACTATCTAAAATTTTTAAATGGTATAAAAAGGATTTTAAAACAGGTGAAAATCAAGATCTAATCAGTTTTATAAATCAATACAGTACTTTAAAAATTGAATTAGGTGCAAAGTTAGAATTCATGGAATATAACTGGAATCTCAATGAACAAGAATAATCACTTCGACTCCGCTCAGTGACCAATTTAACGAGACTTAAGTGGAGTCGATAGATATAATGATAAATCTGATATTTTGTATGTTTAGCATATGATAAGTATAATTATCCCTGTATTGAATGAA
>JQIA01002109.1_pt1 | contig 10654 bp, 9 predicted proteins | sample 811431 | NCBI WGS metagenome assembly JQIA01 (sample SAMN02998118, study PRJNA258478) | marine sediment metagenome | biome: marine; feature: seafloor; material: sediment; isolation source: oil-polluted sediment collected from 3 locations (0.5 km, 0.7 km and 0.9 km)... | place: USA: Gulf of Mexico ... | reverse complement strand
GAGTTTGATGCTCTTTACACTCCAACAGAAAATATAACACTAACATTGGCTGGTAGTTTTCTTGATCCTACCTATGACTCTTTTGTGGGTGGTTTGGGCGTAGATGGTCCAGAAGACTTTTCGGGTACTACACCTGCTGGCATTCATAAACAAAGTATAGTTGCTGGAGTTAAATATGATTTCGAACTAGCAAGCGGATCATATGCTTATGTGCGTACTGACTATCTTTATGAAAGTAAAGTACATGTTGTGGGGAATGCGCCAGAATCATTTACTCGTGAAGTTGGCACTCTCAATGCGAGTGCTGGTATCACTTTATTGAATGGTCTTAACATACAATTATGGGTTCGTAATTTAAATGATGACGAGTATTATATGTCAGGTTTCCCAACGACTCTTCAAGCTGGAAGCTTTACTGCTTATCCAAATCAGCCAAAAACTTACGGTGCCTCAGTATCGTATGAATTTTAAGGCAAACGTTTAAAAAATAGCTACAGGGGTAAGTATTGTCTCTGTAGCTTTTTTTTGCATGATACTAAAGTTTTTGATTGTTTCTTTAAGGGGAGAGTTATCTGCTACGATCATTTAATAGAGGATATCTGAAGTGATTTTAACAGCTATGACCAGTTGGTAAATATCAAGCGTCTTGTTATTAATCATTTACCTTCTAATAAATAATGCTAGAATATCCTGCTATACCTTATACTGATTGAACTATTAAGCTAGAGGCACATTATGAGCTGGTTTGAAAGAATAATTCCTAAAAGAAATACCACGGTTTCAGAGCGAAAAAACTCTGTTCCCGAAGGTGTTTGGTCAAAATGTAAAAACTGCGATGCGGCTATTTATAAAGCTGAACTAGAGCGCAGTTTAGAAGTTTGTCACAAATGTTCTTTTCACATGCGAATTAGCGCAAGAAAAAGGCTAGAAAGGTTCCTTGATGGAGAGAATCAAACTGAAATTGCGCCACATTTAGAACCAAGAGACATCCTTAAATTTAAAGATTCTAAGCGTTATAAAGATAGAATTGTGACCGCTCAAAAAGCGAGTGGTGAAAAAGATGCTTTAATTGTTTTAGACGGAAAACTTAAAGGTATGCCTATAGTCGCTTGCGCATTTGAATTCAATTTTATGGCTGGTTCAATGGCATCCGTGGTAGGTGAGAAGTTTGTAAGAGCGGTTAATCAGTGCATCACTGACAATAAACCGCTTGTTTGTTTTTCGACTAGCGGAGGCGCTAGAATGCAAGAAGCCTTGACGTCTTTATTTCAAATGGCAAAAACAAGCGCTGCATTAGCTAAATTATCTCAAAAGGGATTACCTTATATATCGGTATTAACCGATCCTACTATGGGCGGTGTTTCTGCCAGTTTAGCGATGTTGGGCGATGTCAATATTGGTGAGCCTAATGCATTAATCGGTTTTGCTGGACCAAGAGTTATCGAACAAACCGTTAGAGAGACTCTACCTGAAGGTTTTCAGCGAAGCGAATTTTTACTTCAAAGTGGTGCGATTGATATGATCGTCGATCGCCGAAATATGCGAGATTCAATCGGTTCGTTATTATCAAAAATGATGAACTTAGATTCTGTTGAAGACATTGCAGTCTAAGACAAGCCTGTTTATTACAAGAACGTTTAATAGCATCCCTCTATTAATTTCAAATAAACTCATGAGAACTAATTAATCTCATGAGTTATCTTAATAACCTTGATTACTCAATCATACTGATTTACCTAGTTATTATCTTTTTTCTAGGTATCTATTTTACCAAAAAGGCCTCTAATTCCGTTGAAGATTTTTTTATTGGTGGACGCTCAATGCCTTGGTGGCTTTTAGGTGTTTCTATGGCGGCCACTAATTTTTCAATTGATACGCCAATTGCCGTCACAAAATTTGTTGCCTCAGAAGGGATCGGCGGTGTTTGGTTTATGTGGTCTAGTGCAATTTCTGCAATTATGGTCACCTTTTTCTTTTCTAAACTCTGGCGTCGTTCAGAAGTTATTACTGATGCCCAAATTATAGAAGAGCGGTATTCTGGTCAAAGTGCCAAAGCATTACGTTTGTTTAAAGGTCTCTATTTTGGTGTGATCTTTAATGTTTTTATTATGGGCTGGGTATTTTTATCGCTATCCAAAGTAATGGCAGGAATTACCACTGTCGATATAGATTATATTTTATGGCCAACCGTTTTATTAGTCTTTATTTATTCAATTGCATCAGGTTTTTACGGTGTCGTCATTACTGATTTTCTACAATATTTCGTCGCTTTAATAGGGTCGATATTATTAGCTTATTTCTCGGTTCAATATGTCGGTGGTATTGATACATTAATTGTAAAGCTAGAAGGGAGTTCGAGTGCTGGCCCCAATTTCATCAATTTTCTTCCTAGTTTTGAAGATAATTCACTATTACCGCTTTCTGTATTTTTAGTTTATATATTGATGCAATGGTGGGCTCATAAATATTCTGATGGCGGTGGAAAGCATATCCAAAGATTACTTTCTGCGAAAAATGAAAATGAGGCATTTAAGGGAAGCGCTCTATTTACAATCTTAACCTACGTCTTTCAGATTTGGCCTTGGATCATAACCGCACTTTGTGGCGTTATTGTTTTTCAAGGGATCAGTGATACAGAAATGATCTATCCAAGAATGATGGTTGAAGTTTTACCTCATGGTCTTTTGGGGTTAGTAGTAGTTGGATTGATTGGCGCATTCATGTCAACCATAGACACGCATTTAAATCTCGGCGCCTCCTATGTTGTTAATGATATTTACAAACGATTTTTGGTAAAAGATCAAACAGCAAAACATTACATACTGATATCGCGACTATCTATGGCATTACTGCTTTTACTCGCGGTTATTATTTCAAAAAACTTAGATTCTGTTGCCGGAGCATGGAAATTTCTTTTAACTTTTGCAAGTGGAGCGGGGCTTACTTGGATTATTCGATGGTTTTGGTGGAGAGTTAATGCTTGGACAGAATTTTCAGGCATGATAGCTTCAGGAATTACAGCAAGCTATATTCATTATCATTACCCCGATTGGTTGTATTCTCAAAAGTTATTGGTAACTGTCTCAATCTCAACGGCGGTTTGGATCACAGTAACATTATTCACCAAACCAGTTAAAAGGGAAGTTCTGATTGATTTTGTTAAATTAGTAAAGCCAGGGTATTGGGGGTGGAAAGAAATTTATCAACAAACTGATATTGAACCACATAATTTTTTATCAAATGGTTTAAAGCTATCCTTTTTAGGTTTAATTGCTTTTTTCTCGCTTAATTTTGGGATTGGCTTTTTGATTTTGAAAAGTACATTTATAGGAATATGTCTAATTTTAACTGGGTGTTTTGTTGGGTATAAGATTTTTTCTTCGGTTAAAACTTAGTTAATCAAACAAACTCAGCCGCAGCAGCACCTGACGCCCATGCCCATTGAAAATTATATCCACCTAATTGACCGGTTACATCTAAAACTTCACCGATAAAATAAAGCCCTTTTTGTTTAGATGACTCCATTGTTTTTGATGATACCTCACCTGTATTAACACCTCCGACAGTTACTTCAGCTACTTTGTAACCTTCATAGTCTTTTGGATAGGTTTTCCATTCGGATAAACAACTATTTAGATTTTCAATATCTGCATGGTCGAATTGTTTAAGCTTAGCTTTTTGCAGTTTGCTATTAGTTTGCCGAGATAAAAACTCTGAACAGAGAAATTCAGCAAGAGATTGACTAAGCACCGAAGATAGTAGTGTTTTAAGTTGTATATCAGGACGAGTTTCCCTAGCTTCATTAAACCAAAGTGAAATATCCAAGTCAGGTAACCAGTTAATGATGATCGGATCGCCTCGATTCCAATAATTTGAAATCTGTAAAATGGATGGACCACTTAATCCTTTATGTGTAAATAAAACAGCATCTTTAAATTCTTGATTGTTGCAAGTGACTTTTATATCGGTTGAGTTTCCAGGAAGGTTTTCCGTTTTAGAAAGCCATTTTGTATCAAATGTAAGAGGGGAGAGACCCGGGCGTGTTGGTTTTATTTTATGATTAAATTGTTCAGCAACTTGATAGCCAAATCCAGTAGCACCTAAACTGGGAATTGATAATCCACCTGTCGCGACAACCAATGACTCACAGTGATAGTCAACTTCATCAGAATCGCTAGAACTAACGCCTTTTGTTGTATTGCTAAGTATCTTAATTTTAAAATTTGTCTTACTTGAATCATCGCTATCATTAATAGATAGAATACTGGTTTTTAATTGGATTCTGACCTTATATTTTTGACATTCTTCAACCAACATATCCCTAATCTCTTTAGAAGATTTCTCACAAAATAGCTCACCTTGGCCTTTATCAAAGTACTTTATCTGATGTTTTTCAACTAGCTCTATAAATTGCCATTGGTTAAAACGCGATAAAGCAGATTTACAAAAATGGTCATTTCCACTGATATAGTTATCAGGTTCTATCGAATAGTTAGTAAAATTACAGCGTCCTCCGCCAGACATTAAGATTTTCTTGCCTAGTTTATTGGCATGATCCACGACTAAAACCTTGCGACCTCGCTTTGCTGCATTTATTGCGCAGAAAAGACCTGCTGCACCTGCGCCAATGATGATAACTTGGTAATTAGAGTTCATTTAGTTAGAGTGAGCAATAGGGTTTTCAATTAATTAATTTTACAGCAATATTCGGTGAAATAGCAGATTATGAACTAAACTATTTAGGTTGGTTATGTATAAAGACCAAACTTAACTTAGAACTTTAGCTTTAAAATTAAATTAAACACTGCTAGGAGCAATAATATGTATAAAGAAATGTATTACCATGACGATTTAGATAACTTAGCGGAAGAAGTCGTTTTTGAGCAAATACATCTTTTAATCGAAGGAAATGAGGTCGATGTACCCACTTCCGAAGTTTCAGTTCAAGATATTGCTGCTATCGCGCTCAATAATATGCCTGCTAAATACGTTTGTAATTTTTTAGAAAAACAAAATCCAGGCACGCATTTGCAAGAAGAGGTTAAAGATCTTACCAAATATGCCAAAAGGCAAGTCTTAAAAGCAATTAAAAAAGTAAATTCCTCTCCCCATGATTAAACCGAAGTTATTCAATTCAATCAATTTGATCAAGCTAACATAATCAATCTAATTAGGTGTTAGTTACTAATTAGATGGAATATAATTGAGGTTATGATTGAATATAACCTCACCCTCGCAGGCAACGATTGCCGTATAGCTGAATGGAACCCTGAAGGCGAAACGCTTGTTTTTGCTTTGCATGGTTGGCTTGATAATTTAGCCACATTCGAATCTCTAGCCAAACACATGCCTAATATTCGTTTTATTGCAGTGGATTCACCAGGTCATGGACACTCTGCTCACATAAAACAAGACAAAGCTTATCATTTTATTGATGGCGTCTATTTAATTGATGACTTAATTGAGCATTTTGGAGAAGAACCAGCTAATTTACTTGGTCATTCAATGGGGGGAGCTTTAGTTTCTATTTATGCTTCAGTTCAACCGAAAAGAGTAAAAACTCTTTTACTGATTGAGGCATTAGGACCAGTCACTACTAAAGAAGAGAAATTTCCAGAAACTCTAAAGAACTCTATTATCCAAAGAAGAGCATTAAAAGACAAGAGAAAGCCTTTTTACAAATCATTCAATCTTGCATTAGAGGCAAGAGCCGAAGTTTCAAAAATATCCCCCGAATTAATTAAACCATTAGTTGAAAGAGCACTAACATCCGTTCAACATTCAAATAATAAACAAACCTATGGCTATACTTGGCGTGCTGATTCCCGTCTGCGAAGCTCGTCTGCTATGAGAATGACAGAGAAACAGCTTAGGTGTTTACTGCCAGAAATTACTGCGCCTACTTTATTGATCGAAGGTAAACAAGGTTTACTTCAGTTGCAAGAAGCTAAGCATATTCAAGCTAGAAAACCCTTAGTAAAGAATCTTGAAGTAAAGTTGATGGATGGTGGTCATCATTTACATTTAGAATACCCTAAAGAAATTGCTGAAATTTTTTGTAATTTCCTAGAAATAAACAAATAAATAAATAAAAATAGACATGCAAGAATAAAGAGGACGTTTAAATGGAAGCTTCAAAGAGAAAACCAACACAAGAAGAAATGGCATTAGATAATTCCACAGCAAAAATTATGGCTAAAGATAAAGTTTGGCTCAATTCCTATTCTGAAGGCGTTCCCGAAGAAATCAATCCGGACACTTATCAATCTATTATTGAAATGTTTGATGATAGTGTTAAAAAATACACCAGTAACCCTGCAATGGAAAATATGGGAATGTGTTATTCCTATCAAGAACTTTCAAATAAAGCAGAAGATTTTGGTGCATATTTGCAAAAAGAGCTGGGTTTAAAGCATGGCGATCGATTAGCCATAATGATGCCAAATTTATTACAATATCCTGTTGCAATCTTTGGTGCAATGAAAGCGGGGCTTACCATTATTAATGTCAATCCACTCTATACTAAACGAGAATTAAAGCATCAATTGACCGATGCGGGAGCTGATGCGATTGTCATTATTGCAAATTTTGCAGATACTTTAGAGGCCGTAATAGAAGAAACATCAGTGAAGCATGTCATTGTTACGTCACTAGGTGACGCATTGTCACCATTTAAATCAAAAATAGTTAATTTTGCAGTTAAATATATTAAAAAAATGGTTCCAAAATTTTATCTCCCTAAAGCGATTAAATATAAAGACGTAATGAAGCGTGGTGCAGAATTGACTTTAGAACCTGTAGATTTACATCATACCGACATTGCTTTTTTGCAATATACCGGTGGAACTACAGGTGTTGCAAAAGGTGCAGTATTAACTCACAAGAATATAGTCGCAAATGTCGAGCAGTCATATGCATGGTTGAAAGATAGTGTTAAAGAAGGCAAAGAAATTATTATCACCGCACTACCGTTGTATCATATTTTTTCTTTAACAGCTAATTGCATGATGTTTATTAAGCTAGGGGGGAAGAATGTTCTCATTACCAACCCTCGAGATATGCCTGGCTTTGTTAAAGAGATGTCAAAGCACTCATTTACCGCAATTACCGGTGTGAATACTTTATTTAATGGTTTACTTAATACACCCGGTTTTTCTGAATTAGACTTTTCTAAATTTATTTTTAGTTTAGGTGGCGGAATGGCTGTGCAGGAATCTGTTGCAAAAAAATGGGAAGAGGTAACAGGAGTCACTCTCTTAGAGGCTTATGGCTTAACCGAAACATCTCCCGGCGTTTGTATGAACCCAACCAACTTAGAAGCTTACAATGGATGTATTGGGTTACCTTTAAGTTCGACCGAAGTTTCGATTAGAGATGACGATGGAAATGAATTGGCTCAAGGTGAATCAGGTGAACTATGGGTGAGAGGTCCGCAAGTAATGCGAGGCTATTTAGATAGACCAGAAGATACACAGGAAGTGTTAAAACCGGGCGGTTGGTTTACCACTGGTGATGTCGCATTTATGAACAAAAAAGGATATTTTAAACTAGTTGATCGTAAAAAAGATATGATTTTAGTATCGGGCTTTAATGTTTATCCAAATGAAATAGAAGAAATTGTATCCTCCCATGAAAAAGTATTAGAAGTAGGAGCCATTGGCGTTCCTAGTGAATCAAGCGGTGAAATTGTTAAAATATTTGTTGCTAAAAAAGATGAGTCATTAACCAAAGAAGAGCTTATTGCTCATTGTAAAGAGAATTTAACCGGTTATAAAGTTCCAAAGATTGTCACTTTCATTGATGAGTTACCAAAATCAAATGTGGGTAAAATATTGCGACGTGAATTGCGTGATTTATAAAACAAACCTTAAAACTCAAAAGAGTTGAATTATTTGATGATGAAGTCTGAAGTAAGTTTAAATTCTATTGATGTTGAATGGATCGACTCTTTCGAACGTTTAACAGAAATCTCTAAAACTTGGCAATCTAAAGACTATATTGCGATTGATACAGAGTTTGAACGCCGCACTACTTTTTTTGCACGACTAGCTTTAGTGCAGATATTTGATGGTGAAAAAATATTCTTAATTGACCCTTTGTCAACGCAATGCCCTTCGGCGTTAAAAGATATTTTAGAAAATCCAAATATCATTAAGATCTTTCACTCCTGTAAAGAAGACTTAGAGGTTCTATACACCAGTTGGAAATGTCAGTTAAAAGGACTGTTTGATACTCAAGTCGCTTTTAGTTTTTTGACCGGCGAGTTATCGATTGGCTATGCGAGATTAGTTGAATCATTTTATTCGATACCTGTCGATAAAAAAGAAACAACGTCCGACTGGATCAAAAGACCATTGACCGAACAACAAAAAGAATACGCATCTAAGGATGTTCTTTATTTGATTGAAATGTTTTTACAACAGTCAAATGGTCTCAAAGAAAATAATTTTCTTGAGCTCTTTAATCAAGAGTGTGAAGAGCTTTGTATTAATGCGATTGATTCAAGTGATAGTTTTTCTGATTACAGAGAGGCAAAGGACGTTTGGCGATTAAATGAAAAACAAGTCGGACTATTTCAATGTCTTTTTGATTGGCGAGAAAATACCGCTAGACAATCAGATAGAACAAAAAATCATATTATTAAAGATCATGAATTAGTTGAGTTAAGCATTATGGCTCCAGAAAGTAAGAGTCAAATTAGACAATTAGAAAGTTTACACCCACGCTCTTTGCGTCTTTATTCTGAGTCTTGGCTTGAGGTGATTAAACAATGGCAGTCGAAAGATTCTCCTTCTCTAGATATTGTTTTAAATCCAAGAGATATAAATGGGCTGAAGGCACAAACTAATCGCATTGAACAAATAGTGAAAGAAGTTGCCCAAGAAAATGATATCAACCCAACATTTTTACTGAGTAAAAGAGTGATTAGAAAATTAGCACAGGCTATAATAACCAATAGTAATAAGCCTCCACAATGGAAAGGATGGCGAAAAAATCTATTGCAAGAACGTATTTTAGATTGATATTAGAACGTTTTAAGTTCGGAGAGAATGAATTTGTTAGCTAGCGTATATAGAAGTAAAGCAAAAGATCAAATGTATCTTTATATCAATATTAAAGATGATTTTTCAAAAGTACCCGAAGAATTGTTGAAAATGTTTGGTATGCCAGAGTTTGCTCTTCAGTTGAACTTAATAAAAAGAAAAAAATTAGCAAGAGTTGAACTAAGTGAAGTAAAACAGGCCTTAACAGAACAAGGTTACTTTTTGCAGATGCCTCCATCAACCCATGATAATAAAGCGGATATTAATCACGGTCGCGCAAAAAATAAAATTTTGGAATAAATAGAACGTTATTTTTAAATGATATAACTCCCGTGATAGCCAATAATCAAAGCACAAGGATTCAAAGTGAAAGTTAAAGTGAAAGCAAAAGTGTTCAATTATTTACTTGTAATGTTGACTGCATCTATAGTGAGTTTATTCTCGCCGTCGATATTTTCTCAAGAAGTTAAGACCTCTTCTTTAACAGAGGAGAAAACACCAGTAACGGATGCTGACAGGTTTAATGTTTGGAAATTAAATTTAAAGGGGGATATGTTAAAACAAGGTGCTGATGAAGAGCTGGTTAAAAAAATCATTAATCATCTCACTTTTATTCCAAGAGTAATTGAATTGGATAGACGTCAGCCGGAAGGGCGAATGACTCATGAAGAATATTTAACCAAGGTAATTCCGCCATCAAAAGTAAAACGCGCAAGGAAAGAATTCAAGCTTAACTACTCTGAATTAATGAAAGCCGAAGCAAGAACAGGCGTACAAGCTAGATATATAGTTTCACTATGGGGAAAAGAAACCAACTTTGGCACTATCACGGGAAATTACTCAGTACCTAGTTCATTAGCAACATTAGCGTTTGAAGGGCGAAGAGCTAAATTTTTCAGAAAAGAATTAATGGCATCGGTTAAAATCTTAAGTGAGGGTCATATTCAGCTAGAAGATATGAAAGGTTCATGGGCAGGCGCTATGGGAAATTGTCAATTTATGCCCACTAGCTTTTTACAATATGCAGTGGACGCTAACAATGATGGAAAGAAAGATATTTGGGGCGATAAAACAGATATTTTTGCGTCTATGGGAAATTATTTAGCAAAGTATGGTTGGGATAAAACCAAGAATTGGGGACGCCAAGTTAAATTAATTAATCCGTTTAAAGAATATAAAATAGGAAAAAAATATAAACAGCCTCTTAATCAATGGGCTAAGCAAGGTATTGTGCGTACTGACGGCAATGCACTCCCTAACTCGGATATTGAAGCCTATTTGATTGCTCCGGGTGGAACGAAAGGTAGAATTTATTTAGTTTACAAAAATTTTGATATTATTATGCGATGGAACCGTTCGCACTATTTTGCAACGGGTGTGGGTTATTTAGCTGATCGAATCGGTTATCCGCAAATCTTGGATCCATCTTCAACTGAATTAAATAACCAATAAAATGTATTACGTAGAAGTTCAGTATGCGAATAAAGTAAAAAAACGTTTTAATTCGCCAACAAGTAAAGTGGTATGTGTTGGTAGAAATTATATTGCGCATGCAAAAGAGCTTAATAACCCTATCCCTAAATCACCGTTACTTTTTATTAAATCGACTA
>JQIA01002108.1_pt1 | contig 10654 bp, 7 predicted proteins | sample 811431 | NCBI WGS metagenome assembly JQIA01 (sample SAMN02998118, study PRJNA258478) | marine sediment metagenome | biome: marine; feature: seafloor; material: sediment; isolation source: oil-polluted sediment collected from 3 locations (0.5 km, 0.7 km and 0.9 km)... | place: USA: Gulf of Mexico ... | reverse complement strand
GAGCAGTGTGTTGCTGATTTTGCAGGAGACGCATCAAATATAAATCACTATGATCTTCACACCGCTATTAGGGACTCTGTTATCGAAAAATTTGCAATATACCCTTATATTCCGGGTAGAACAGCAAACCCAATGCAACTTCAGTTTTTAGCCTTTAGTGATGTCAACGCGTTTCTTTTTCAAACAACTCCTGCCGCTACATTTTCATCTCATACGGCTGTAAATTTTGGAGCAGAAAGTTTTACCGTTGAACTCGGCAAAGTTAAGCCATTTGGACAAAATAATTTATCTAAATATGATGCATTAATTGAGAATTTAAGAACTCGCCTTCAAGGCGGCTGGCCCACACCTAGACATGCAGAACATCGTGTTCAATGTTTTGTTGCCAGCCATGAAATTATTAACACGGGAGATAATTTTGTATTACATATTCCTGAGGATATTAGTAATTTTACAAAATTCCCAGTGGGTAGCTCTATCTGGGAAGATGAAACACAAAACTACCAAGTACAGGGGCAAGAGGAATACATTGTATTCCCCAACAGCAAAGTTGGCCCAGGGCAGCGAGCAGGCTTAATGCTCAGGTTGGTGGATATGGCAGCGCCTGCAAAAGAGGCCGGAGTCAAAACATTGCATTAAACCTGAAATGGATAAACTGCCCCTAAACTAAGTAGTTGAGTCAACTCATCCAACGCCGCTTCAGACTCTCTCAAAAGCATAATATCTGAGAGGTCTGCAACGGTTAACCGATCTCTATAATGCTTATCAACCCATTGGTTTAAGGTACTAAACAGCTCATCAGACATCATCACATGAGAATTAACCGCTTTCTGTTCCTCTTCTGATAACACGACTCTTAGCCGCAAACAGGCAGGCCCTCCGCCATTTTGCATACTCTGCTTAAGGTCAAACATTTCAACCTGAGTAATGGGGCCACCTGATGCAACTAATTGATCAAGATAGGACGCTACAGACGCAACCTCTCGACATTCTGTAGGTACTATCAGCATCATGGTGCCGTCAGGCTTTGATAATAACTGACTATTAAATAGGTAAGAGCGAACCGCATCTGCCACAGACACATCGCTATTTGCGACCTTAACGGGGATTAACGATGCCCCTTTCAATTTTCGGTCTAACTCCGCTAGCACATGCTCTGTATCAACAAATGCCTCTTCATGATAGAATAATACATTGCCATTCCCCACAGAAATAACATCGTTATGAAACACGCCAGCATCTATCGTTTCAGGTTTCTGCTGGGCATAAACAAGTCGTTCATCGGGGAGTTGATGTAACCTCGCTATAGCCTCGGATGCTTCCAATGTTTGCCTGGCAGGATACTTATTTGGCTTTGGCGCAGCTTCATCAAAGGCTCGCCTACCGTAAACAAAGAACTCGACCCCTTCAGAACCGTAATCCGCACAGAAACGGGTATGATTCGCAGCACCTTCATCACCAAACTGAGCAACAGCGGGTAATGCCTGGTGGTGAGCAAAATGTTGCTCATTACAGAATGTTGCCTGAACAATTTTAGAGGTTGATTGATGCTCTATTGAGCGATGAAATTTTGCATTTAGGTTTGCTGCCGTAAAATGTACTCGCTTATCTAACGTGTCTGCACTGGGTGAAACAGTTACGGCATTGGCGGTCCACATACAAGAAGCTGAAGAAACGGCGGCTAACAATACAGGAGAAACACGATCAACTTCGGCTAGCACGTGTTCATCACTGCCCGTAAAGCCAAGCGATCTCAGTATATCAATATTGGGTCTATGGTGAGGCGCTAAGACGCCTTGTTTAAACCCCATTTCCTGAAGAGCCTTCATCTTTCTCAAACCCTGCTTTGCGGCTTCTTTAGGGTTCGAAACCGCCATAACATTTTGTTCAGACGCTACATTGCCATATGACAAGCCGCTATAGTTATGGGTAGGCCCTACAAGGCCATCAAAGTTTATTTCATGTGCTTTCATGTTTACTCCGCACGATTAGTCATATCTACGACATATCTATACCAGGGGATAACTGTGCTGGCATCGTTACATTTTCATCTTCAACCGATGCAACGGGATAGGCACAATAATCAGCCGCATAATAGGCACTGGCTCTGTGATTTCCACTACCTCCGATGCCTCCAAAAGGGGCAGCACCACTAGCCCCCGTAATCGGTTTATTCCAATTTACAATACCGGCTCTTATTTCATCAAGAAACTGCTCGTAACGCCCCCTGTCATCACAAATCAAACCGGCAGAGAGCCCGAAACTTGTATTGTTAGCAATCTCTATGGCCTGTTCGAATGTGTCATAACGAATCACTTTTAATAAAGGTCCAAAATGCTCTTCGTCAGGGAAAGACGCTACGTTTGTTACATCTAGAATGCCCGGGCTCAACAAAGCCGTATCAGGTTTAATTTGCTGCATACTTAAAATAGAACTAGCACCCGCCTCAAGTAATAAGCTTTGTGCGTCTAAAAGGCCTTGCGCTGCGGCAATAGAAATTAAAGACCCCATAAATGGCTGTTCTTCTGCATCATAGGCATCAACCGTTAAACGACTAGCAACATCCGCTAAACGATCAATAAAAGCATCCCCTTCTGCCCCCTTAGGAACCAATAACCGTCTTGCACAAGTACAACGCTGCCCTGCTGAAACAAAGGCCGACATAATCGTATGGTGTACAGCTGCATCTAAATCACTGGGGTGATCAACAATAAGCGGGTTATTGCCTCCCATCTCCAATGCCAAAATCTTATCTGGGCGACCACCAAACTGTTGATGAAGAATATGCCCCGTGGTGGAACTACCGGTGAAAAACAAACCATCAATTTGCTCATGACTGGCAAGCGCAATGCCTGTTACTTTTTCACCTTGCACCAGATTTAACACACCTGCAGGAAGCCCTGCCTCTTCCCATAATTTAACCGTCTCTTCTGCTACTAAGGGGGTTTGTTCGCTGGGTTTAAAAACCACTGTATTACCCGATAATAAGGCAGGAACAATATGCCCATTAGGTAAATGACCAGGGAAATTATAAGGGCCAAATACGGCTACCACACCATGAGGACGATGCCTTAATACTGCATGGCCTGCGGCGGTATCGCTTTCTTTTGTTCCTGTTCTTTCTTCCTGTGCTTTTATTGATAATTCGATCTTACCTACCATTGCAGCCGCTTCAGTACGCGACTCCCAAATAGGCTTACCCGTTTCTTTACCAATACAATTAGCCAAATGCTCTTTGTTTTGCCCAAGCAATTCAGCAAAACGTCTAATAATAGTTTTCCGGTCATCCAGCGACGTCTTTTTCCAACTCACAAACGCTGCTCTGGCCGCTGCAATAGCGCTATCAACATCTGCGTTACTGGCAGTCAAACCACTCCATCGCCGTTGCTGAGTAACAGGACAGATTGAATCTAGCGTTTCACCTGCACCATCCACCCACACACCGTTGATATAAAGTCGCCCTGATTTGAAATTTGTATTCAACTCTTTTGTGTTCATTAGGATGCTACCTCTTCGCTTCTCGTAGACTGACCGCACGCAAGACATCACCCGAACGTATTTGTAAGTGCTCTGCGAGTTCAGCGGGAATATCAATAGTGTCTTGTCTAATGCTGGACGCTGGGACAAGTGCTACCCGAAAGTTGGAAAATGATCGATTAGAAACCAAGTACAGATTTTTTAAGCGCGAATTTTTTAATTGATCATCATCATCATCATCATCATCATCATCGTCATGACTCTGTTCTTTCGGGTTTTTAACCACTAGAGCGTGGCGCTTAAAGCTCTCTCTCACTGCTCGAATATTATTTACAAAGGCTTCAATAGCTGGGCCTCCATCGAAAATATCGATAAAGCCATTAAAATTAAAACCTTCAGACTCAAGCATAGCTCTGGCGGGTACTGTGTTGTCATGAACCTTTTCCACCACAGCTTGTGCTTCATCACTTAAAAATGGCAGGTAAATGGGGTGTTTTGGCATCAGTTCAGCAATAAATGATTTACCCGAAGCGCCTGATAGGTAATCTGCGCGAGAGAAATCCATAGTAAAGAATTTTTTCCCTAATGCATCCCAAAATGGGGAATTGCCCTGTTCATCAGAGACCCCCCGCATTTCAGCAAATACTTTTTCGCTGAACATGTCTGGGAAATCAGCAAAGAAAAGAAAGCGGCTTTTTGATAATAATAAACCATTGCTGTTTTTCCGGTAATCGGCATCCAAAAATAATGAACAAACCTCAGAACAACCCGTTAAGTCATTGGTAAGATATAAGGTGGGTGTTTGTTTATGCACGCCCAGTTCTGTGGATGCATTAACGGTTGTACTAATACGATAGTTATACCAAACTTCTTCCAAACCGACCTTGGCTTCAATTCCACAAAGGCCAACCACTGTTTTTGTTTCGGTGTCTTCCAGAACAAACATATATTTTGCATGATCAGGGTCTATTTTTTTTGCAAACGACTCTTCAGCCCTATCTATTTTAGCTTGTAACAAATCAGGGTTATCAGGCAATGAAGTCACTCCAATACCTGTGTTTTTTGCCAAGTGACAAAGCGAATCAAAGTCACCTTTATTGATTGGACGAATAACCATCATGATGCTCTTCTCCCCTTCCCGACTGTCATTTTTCATCGATTTTAGTTATAAGGCTGCAAACGTAATGCTGTCGTTCTCAGAAATATTAAGCTCACTAGCAAGCAACTGACTAATTCTAATTATATCTCCGATGCCATCTGTTAACTGTCCAACAACGCATCTGAAATTAGAAACCGACCCATTACTAATCAAGTATTTAACACCGCCCAGGGTTGTTTCACTCACTTTCACATGTTTTGTTTGTAAGCTTTTTACAGTATTTAAATTACTGACATTGGCCACTAGGGTTGGGCCTCCATCAAAAATATCAGCATACTTTCCTATCCTAAAACCTTCACGATGAAGTAACTGGCAATTAGGTTCTGCTAAGGGGTGAGGTTTACCTACAGAGGCTTGGGCCGCGTCGCTCAATAAAGGCACGTAAATAGGATGCGTTGGCATAAGCTCTGCTATAAATGTTTTGCTCTTAATGGCTGAGTAGTAATCTGCCGTTGCAAAGTCCATATCGAAAAAGTGACGACCCACGCTATCCCAAAACGGACAAGCACCGTCATCATCAAGTGCCCCCTGAATTTCGATAATAATTTCATCTTCAAAGAGCGACTGAAACTGCCCGACCAATAAAAGTCTTGCTCGAGATATCAGCTCAAAATATTCAGTGCCTCTATATTTTGAGTCGATCGTTAAAGAACGGAATAATGTTTTTCCGGTCAGTTCATGACTCATGTAAAGAACCGGAATTTTATTATGAACATTCAATTGATGGGAGGAATGTATTAACTCATCCTGCCGGTAGTTATAAAACGGTTGACCATTCCCCGCACATCGATCAATACCGGCAGTACCCAGCACATCACCAGACTCAGAATCTTCCAGAACTAAGAGGTATTGTTCCACCCCCGCTAACGATTCATCACCCGCAAACGAACGAGTAGAGATATCTATCTGTTCACTGAGCTTGTCTCGTTGCTGAGGCAAGCTCGATATTTTTGCGCTATTTTGATTAGCTAGTTTTTCGATGCTAGCCAGGTCTGAGAAAGTGCTTGGTCTGACGATCAACATGCTACTTACCTCCTGTCTTTTAACTAGACGATTTAACCAGACTATTTAGCTAACAACAGTCGCTACGGCTTTTTCAAAACGGGCTAACCCTTCTTTAATTTCATCATCTGTAATAACCAGCGACGGTGTAAAACGAACAACACTTGGGCCAGCCACTAATACCATGAGTTTTTCAGTTTGAGCAGCAACCAGAAAATCTTTAGCCTTACCCTGCCATTGCTCATTAAGCGCAGCACCAATGAGCAACCCAGCGCTACGCACTTCATCAAGAATATTGTATTTTTCATTTATGGCATTTAGACCATCTACAAATAATTGATTCTTCTTTTTAACACCTTCAAGCACCGCAGGGTCTGAAACTATGTTAACTACCGCTTCACTGACAGCACAAGCAAGAGGGTTCCCACCATAGGTACTGCCATGCGTACCAATAACAAGGCTTTTAGCAATAGCCGTGGTGGTCAGCATTGCGCCAATAGGAAAACCACCGCCCAATGCCTTAGCCGTAGTTAAAATATCAGGTGTAACGCCATAATTCATGTAGGCATAAAAAGCACCCGTACGCCCTACACCCGTTTGAACCTCATCAAATATCAGCAGCGCATTATGTTTATCACAAAGCGCTCTCACGCCTTCAATAAAGGTTTGAGTCGCCGCAACAATGCCACCTTCACCTTCAATTGGCTCCATAATAACCGCACAGGTTTTATCCGATATTTGGGCGGCCAACGCATCAAGGTCATTATAATCCACATGACTAATGCCTCCAGGCACAGGTTCAAAACCTTCACGGTACTTTGCTTGCCCGCCTACCGATACGGTAAATAGTGTTCTACCGTGAAAGCTGTTATTGAAGGCAATAATTTCATTTTTTTCAACGCCATTATTTTTATCAGCAGGGAAATGCTCCCATGCATAGCGTCTGGCTAACTTTAAAGCAGCTTCGTTTGCTTCAGCCCCCGAGTTTGCATAAAACACTTTCTCAGCAAAGGTAAGTTCTGTAAGACGCTGAGCTAAACGAATAGCGGGTTCATTCGTTAATACATTACTTAAATGCCATAACTTTTCGCCCTGGTTTTTAAGTGTTTCAACCAAAACAGGATGCGCATGACCCAGTACGTTAACCGCAATGCCGCCTGCGAAATCAAGGTACTCATCTCCATTTTGATCCCATAATTTAGCACCTTTACCACGCACAGGTATTACTTTACCCGGTGCATAATTAGGTACCATTACATCATCAAACATTTCACGGCTTACGGATTTTTTAACGGTCATACTGGCCTCACTAAAATAGTATCATTCATTGAATAATGACTATTCTAGTTGGCTATTTAAGGGAAAGTGTTTAAGAATGCGACATAATGTTTCGAAATTAGGACAAGGATATAAATTTAAGTTTTAAACTCTGAAGCCATTTTTTCTAATGTGCTGGCTAACCTAGCTTGCTCATGTGCAGCACCGGCAATTTGCTCCCCCCCCGTTGCTGCGCTTTGGCTTTTATCACCAATTAACTGCATTTTTTGAGCAATATCTTCACTTACCGCGACCTGTTCTTCAGTGGCGGCGGCAATTTGAACGGTCATATCTGATATTTTAGTATTAGCAACGGTGATATTTTTAAGTTTATCTTCCACATCATGAACGAGGGCGACACTACTTTCAACATTATCTCGGCCCTCATTCATTTGTTCATAGGCTTTTGAACTATCGCTTTGAAACTGCCTGATCATTGCTTCTATTTCAGCCGTAGACTCTTGTGTTCGTTGCGCTAGTGTTCTTACCTCATCTGCAACAACAGCAAAACCTCTTCCCTGCTCACCCGCTCGGGCAGCTTCTATAGCCGCGTTGAGTGCGAGTAGATTCGTTTGTTCAGCAATACCTTTAATGACGTTGATCACTGTAGAAATATTATTAGAACTTTCATGCAATTGGTTAATTGACTCTCCAGCCACCTGTACTTGGCTAGACACGCTATTAATCGCATCAACAGCGCGCTTAACCGCATCACCTCCCGCCTCTATAATCTCTTCTGCTTCCTGAGAAGCGTCTGCTGCGGTCGTTGTATTTTGGGCCACTTCTTTCGCTGTCGATGTCATTTCTTCTATTGCTGCAGCCACTTGTAATGTTTCATCTTGCTGGCTTATCAGGTCTTGTGAATTTGAAGTAACCGTTGCAGACGACTCCTCAGATGCGGCTGATAATTGATGGCTAGCATCAGTCATGGTATCTATAGAATGAGCAAAAACATCAAGCATATTATTTAAATTGACAGCAATTGAGCCAAGTTCATCTTGAGACAGAACATCAGACCGCACCTTAAGATTACGTTTTACTGCGGCATCATCTAACGTTTTACGAAGTGTTGCTACCTGACGTTGAATACCTCGTAAAATAAGAAAGGAAAGAGTAATAGTTATCGCGGTCATAACAACAGACAAAACCAACCATAATAAAAAGGTTGTACTGCTAGCCTTTTTAATTTCGCTGGAATAATTTAACAGGGCCAGCGTAAGAGAGTCTTCAGTTCCCTTTAATAAGTTAATACGTTTAGTTGCTTGTGAAAACCAGGCCTCTGAAGACTGATTCATATCATCACCGCGCGCATAATCACGGTACACATTTACTTTTTTAATAGCAGGCTCATTCATCATCTCTTTAAATAAGGTTTTCTGCTCACGGGTGGTGAATTCTAAGAAGCTGGAAAAATAGGTTTGCTGCTGGGTAATCAAAGTGATTAATTTCTCAAAGCCCTTTTTAGAAAGTTCCCCCTTTGAAAACGCATTACTCAATACCGCTCGCTCAATGCCTGCCCGCTCTTTTCCCTGTAAAAAACTATAATAGGCCATTAGCTTTTGAGTCATCGCTGAATTAGGAGAATAATCACTAATAATCGCAGCAGTAGACAATAGCAAGGTATTGATATTTGTATAGAAAGAAATAGCATCTTTCACTTCAATATTCTGCTGATCAACCTTTGTCCGAATACTACTTATCTGATTAAGTTTAAACTGGCTGTTACTAATCAGCGTCAATACCTTTGATGAAGTAATCTGCTCTTTATTCTCTTCCAGGTAACGATTTAAAGCGGATACTTTTTTATCGGTATCGGTGCGTTGATTTCTCAATAGTTCACCAAACGCATTACCTTTTGAACCTAGAAAACCCGCTGTAGCCCCCCTCTCCTTTTGAATTTCATGAACCAAGGCGCTGTTTTTTTCAGTTAATTTAACTAATACGGTAACAGAACTAATAAAAGAACTCTTTTCCCTAAGATCAAGTAAAGTAGATATCGAGAAAAAGAGCGCGCAGCTTAGAGGAATCAAAACCATAACAGATAGCTTTTGCTTTACAGATAGGTTCACTCAAATACCCCTAAAATTAATTATAAGTCAGACCAAAATTCAAATTCGATGCGGTATATTACTATCGAAAATTTAAACTCTCTTGACTTGAGTAACTATTATCCATAATTAGTTCCCCTTTTCTATCTACGACTTCGCTCCTCACTAGGTGTTAGCCCATGAAGATTTCGATAGGCGGTACTAAAGTGAGCACCTGAAGAAAAACCACAACTGAAAGCAATAGCAACAATGCTATCTGAACTGGTTTTCAGTAACTGCCGCCCATGGTCTAATCGAATTTGTAAGTAGTATTTTGAGGGAACAGAATCCAGGTGTTTTTTAAACAGACGCTCTAACTGCCTGCGAGAAATTAAAACATGATGAGCAATATCATCTGCACTTAAGGGTTCTTCAATATTAGCTTCCATTAATTCAATGGCTTCAGCAAGTTTTGGCTGTTCTTCCGCCGTCCGTGCAGAAAGTAGCTTCCGTTGAGAGTACTCATCCCCCCCCACTCGCTCTCTAACAAAATGTTGTGCTATTGCCTGCCCCATCTCAACACCTTGCTGTCGACCCACTAACATCGTCATCATATCCAGCGCAGCCGTGCCCCCTTTACAGGTAAAGCGATCGCTATCCAATGAAAATACATCATTATTCAACCTCACACCGGCAAACTGTTTTTTCATCTGAAGCTTTAACTGTTGCCCCCCTAACCATTGAATAGACGCTATTTTTCCTTTTAATAAACCGGCTTCTGCTAATAAGTACCCACCTGATACAAGCCCGCCCAACGCTGAAAAATTACGGTAATTTTCTTTTAGCCAATCTACCCACTCTTTCTGTGTATGATGCTCTGCGGGTGAACAACCACAAAGTATTAATATGCTCCCCACTTGATAGTTCTTTAACGGCCTATTAACAGAACATTGTAAACCGCTACTGGAAGCAACTGGCTCATCATTCCAACTAAGGTAGTCAATACGATAACGCTCCTCACCTTCGAGGCTATTACACGCAAGCAAAGGTTCCACCGCAGACGAAAGCGGCAATGAAGAAAAACCTGGGAACAATAAAAATGAAAAAGTTATAGGGTTGCGATTATTCACTCAATAAAGACCCTCAAGAGTAGCCAATAATTCTTTATCGTTTCTAAGTATGAGCACTCATTCTATTAAAGCCAAATAATCTGGAATTTTCTTTACTAACTAACATCAAACTCTGACGTTCACAAAAGTGGAGGTTATTATGTTTGTACTACAAAGGAACTTGATAGTTACGTTGTACTTACTGCTGGTTTCTACTGTTTTGTCTGGCGAAATGAAACTATTATCAGATATTGAGCTAGCGACAATGATGGCTCAATACGAGCTACTTGAGACTAAAACACAGAACCGTTATGAGAACATCCAATTAGAAAATTTATTTCTTACTCAGAATTTACTCAAAGACCGATTAATCAATTTTAATAATTTAAATGATACACAACAGATAGATTCCGATGCGCTTGTACATCAAATTGAAACGTCTTTAGTATCACTCTCAACTCAAATTGCTTCTACCATCACACTGTCGGCTTTATTTCCAGTGTTTGGCTTACCTGTGGGAATAGGCATGTCATCGGTTCCCAGTGCATTTGAAATTGAGGTCA
>JQIA01002107.1_pt1 | contig 10654 bp, 13 predicted proteins | sample 811431 | NCBI WGS metagenome assembly JQIA01 (sample SAMN02998118, study PRJNA258478) | marine sediment metagenome | biome: marine; feature: seafloor; material: sediment; isolation source: oil-polluted sediment collected from 3 locations (0.5 km, 0.7 km and 0.9 km)... | place: USA: Gulf of Mexico ... | reverse complement strand
ATTCACTGCTACAGTAACTTCTACTTTAACTTTACACCAATTAAAAGGTAGTATTAATGGTCCTAATGATTTGGTTGGGAAAAAAGTTGCTACAGTAAATGGTAGTACAGCTTATAAATATCTAAGAGATAAGGAAATAAGAGTTTATAAACAAAGAACTATTGAAGAAGCATTTTTACTTTTAAAAAATGGTAAAGTTGATGCTATTGTTTATGATGCTCCGGTTTTATGGTATTACGAATCGCACGAAGGTAAAGATACAGTTAAGACTGTAGGGCATGTATTTAAAAAGGAAAATTATGCTATAGTTTTTCCCACTGGTAGTGTCTTAAAAGAAAAAGTAAATTTAATTTTGTTAGAATTATTTGAAGATGGAAGCTATGAAGATTTAGAAGAAAAGTGGTTTGGTAAGGTTCATTCTAATTTATAATTGATATTCACAGAATTATTTATAGTTTTTAAGTACAATTGCATTAATTTAATGGAGTCTAAATATTTAGATTTAATAACCCAAAAATTTTAGACTCCAACTCTGGTAATATATTTACTCGTCTTCTTCCTCATCTTCACCGTAGATTTTATCTACTTCATCATAGATACTCTCATCCAAATCATCTGCTAATAATAGTTCGGCAATTTTTTTATTTATTACCGTATAAGTACCAATAGGTGGAGCAACTGAAATAGTTTTAGGAGCTATTTTATCTTGCACTATTTGTCTGGAGATTAATGCTGTTTGTGAACCAAGACTATTATAATCAATGGAAATTGAGAAAAATGCTCCTGGTTTTAAAAAAGCTTCCGAAAATACTAATAAAGGTTTTTTATGTTCTTTTGAAAATGATATTAGTTGGTAAATAGCTTGAGTTTTACGGTTATATAATTTTGTATCAGCAAGCATCCATAAGCCAGAATAACTATTAGACTTATCAGACAGTTTATCAAAAATATCATTAGGGTTGATAACCGCCATTTTTATCAATTTAATTCCCATTTTTGTGGAATTAACAATAGCATCATCAATAATTTCTGAGGAAGCTTCAGGATGGAATGGAACTCCTATTGAGTCAATTTCAGGCAATAGCATTTTAAATTGAGTAAATAAACTAACAGGAGGAATTTCCATTGAAATACCAGTTACATTATCTTGTTTTAATTCAGGATATTTTTTATAATTAATTACCATTGAAAATATAATTGGAATTTTCTTTTCAATATTTATTGTTGTTCCAGCCGCTAAAGAACCAAGACAAATAATAATTGCTGGTTTATTAGTTTTTATAAAATTTTTAACTTTTCTTGCATCTTTTTTTCCTTCTATATCAAGTGTTACTATCCTAGCATTTGGAAAACTTTCAGTAAAACCAATTATAACATCATTCATTTGTTGTAAATTTCTACTTTTTATAAAGGCATAAGTATTTCCAACTGGTTTAGTTGTATTAATTTCTTCAATAGGTGGTATTTTAACGCTCACACATGCTGTAAGAAATATAGTAAATATTATAATAATTAACCGTCTTATTTTCATTATTTTCTCCTATTCTACATTAAATCCAGTGATACCAAAAAACCTTAGGACTTGTCTATTTGAACCTTTATAAGACATATTTGCAAAAATATTTGTCAAATTATCAATATTTTTGGTATTTGGAAATACAACTACTTGTGGATATTGAATTGGATTTAGCTTTTGCAGAATGTGCAGGTTTTTAACTGCATCTGGATTAATCTTTTTTAATTTATTAAAACTTGTTTTAGTAACTATTGCTGCTTGCACTTGTTCAAAACCAAGAGCCATAATTGCATCGATATCTTTTGACACAGAAACAATACGAATATCATCATTTTTAACTGATAATCCTGTTGGTAATAGAGTGTTAATATATGAAGATGATATAGCACCAAGTGCTACAGTTGCTAAACTTTTCTTTTTAAGTTGTTGTATATTAGTTATTGACTTTAAAGTAACTAAAACTTTACTAAAATATTTTTTTCCTTTCTTATGCCCAAATAAAATAGATTTCCATTTAAACTCATCTTTCATAGAACTAAAATAATAAGAAGCAACAATGGCTATTTCTGGCTGCAATCTAGGCATTGAACCTTGAAAATCTTTAGAATTAGCAAAAATATAAACCTTTGTATCGTTACCTTGCAGACTTAAATATTTTTCTAATCCAGATTTTACTGTTTTTATTTTACTAATTCTGGCTTCAGGATTAAAAATAAAAGTTGTTCCTGCATAAGATAAATGCAAAGGTAATATTACTAATATTATGAATAATACTAATTTTATATTCATTAACTACTCTCTTGTTTTAAATTACCCAAATATTAAGGGATGATTATGGAGTTATTTATTTAATAATTAATGTAAACAATTAATCCTAATTTATACCATTACATATTAACATTACTTTAAAAACAGAGCAATAGTTCCATTAGTTCATGGAGGATTATTTGAAATAAAAAAATAAAATTTCCTAATAAGTTTAAGCTTCAGAAAATATTTTATATAATTGAAGTTATACAGACTATAAAATAGATTTAACGTAGGATGTAATGAGTTTACGAATTACATTTATATAAATAATTTAATAATTAATATGTTACAAAATATTCTAAAGAAAATAATTGATCAAAATAGATAAAATATAACCATCATATATATGGTATTTCCCAATTGAATAGGTTACAGTGATATTAAATAAGCAATTGATTGTTGAATTTAATTAAGAATTGCTATATTGACCAATGTAAATCCCAAATATTAAACCTAGTCAGAAAATATGCAAATAAAATTAAGAGTTTGGCGGCAAAAAAATAGTGATGCTGATGGTAAAATAGTTGAATATACTGTTGATAATATTATTTCTGAAATGTCGTTTTTGGAAATGCTAGATATTTTAAATGAAAACTTATTAAAAAAAGATGAAGAACCAGTTGCTTTTGATCATGATTGTCGAGAAGGAATCTGTGGTTCTTGTAGCCTTTACATAAATGGTAGACCACAAGGACCAGAACAGGGAATTACTGCTTGTCAATTACATATGCGAGCTTTTAATGATGGAGATGTTGTTTATATAGAGCCATGGCGAGCAAAACCATTTCCAGTTATTAGAGATTTAATAGTTGATCGTTCAGCTTTTGACCGAATTATTCAATCAGGCGGTTATATATCGGTTAATACTGGTTCTGCTCCAGATGCTAACACTATTCCTATCCCAGATGGAAAAGTAAAAGAAGCTTTTGAAGCTGCCGACTGTATTGGTTGCGGTTCCTGTGTAGCTGCTTGTAAAAATGCTTCAGCTATGTTATTTGTAGCAGCTAAAGTATCTCATCTAATTTTACTGCCACAAGGTCAACTAGAAAGAAAAAGTCGAGTTGAAAAAATGGTAGCTCAAATGGATATTGAAAAATTTGGAGCTTGCTCAAATACTGGTGCTTGTGCCTTTGAATGTCCAAAAAATATTCCAATTAGCCATATTGCTCGTCTTAATCGAGAGTTTTTATCCGCTAAATTAACTTCTAACTTGACTTAATACTGTTAATATTTATAAAATTATTAGGTTATTATTATTAAAGCTTTATAAATTCTAAGGAAAATTAAATGATAAGTTACACTACTAGATACTTAGTGATACTACTGCTAGGCTTAGGTTTAACATATGGAACAGCAAATGCTGATAGTATAGATGAGTTATTTGTTGCAGAAGCTCCATCAATTGATGAAGTTAATGCTAATGTTGCTATTTATAAGCAAATTTTAGAAAATATTATTGATAAAAAAATACCTAAATCTTTATTGAGAAATGCTGAAGGTATTATAGTAGCCAAAGTAAAAAAAGGTGGCTTTTTGGTTGCTATTCAAGCTGGAAAAGGTTTAATGACTATACGAAAAGGTTATGATTGGAGCAATCCATCTTTAATAACAGTTTCGAGTGCTAGTTTAGGTTTGCAAGCTGGCTTAGAATCAAAAGATATAGTTTTAGTTTTTACTCGCAATAAATTAGCAAAAGACATTTTAAACGCTAACTTAAAATTAGGAATTGGGTTAGATTTAACTGTTGGTCCTTTAGCAACTGATGTTGGTACTAAAGAAGTATTTGATAAAGAAATTTACTATTATTCCGATGGAGTTGGCATATTTGCTGGTGTATCTTTAAAAGGTTCATCAATGGCATCTAATGACCTTGCTAATGAAGGTTTGTATGGTAAAAAAGTTACCTCTGATGATATATTCAGTGGCAGAGCTAGTACTACTGCAAACGCAGTTACTAAATTAAAAGAAATGTTACAAGAAAAAGCCCCCAAATGAGTGATGTATTACAGCAATTATCTCAAATATTAGAACAACGTAAGATGGCTGATCCAAATAAATCTTATGTTGCCAGCCTATATTCTGATGGTCTTGATAAAATTCTGAAAAAAGTTGGTGAAGAAGCCACTGAAACAGTTATTGCAGCCAAAAATGGTAGCAATGAAGAATTGGTTTATGAAATGGCTGATTTATGGTTTCATACTTTAGTATTATTAAGCCATCAAAATATAGAACCAAAAACAATTCTAGATGAATTGGAACGTCGGTTTGGTTTATCTGGATTGGAAGAAAAAGCTAGGAGGGAGAAATGAGTACAGATTGTTTATTTTGTAAAATTATTGCCGGAGAATTGCCTTCTGAACAGGTCTATAGTGATGATAAAGTAGTAGTATTTAAGGATATCAATCCTAAAGCTTCTATTCATTTATTGATTGTACCACGTGAACATATTATCAGTCTCAATGAACTGGATAATGATGATTTGACAATACATATGATGCGATTACTGCCAAGACTTGCTAAAGATCAAGGTTTAAATGGCGGATTTCGTACTGTAATTAATACCGGTCCAGCTGGTGGACAAATAGTTTTCCATATTCATATTCATTTATTAGGTGGTGGTGACTTAAGTGGAGCTGGGTTTGCCATGTAAGCTAAATTTTTCGTTCTTAGCATAAGATGTTAGGAACGGATGATTCTAATATGTATTGTTACCAATTTATGATAAAGGCCTGTATAATAACTGTTTTTTTTGGATGGACTATTTCAAATAGTTTAGCAATAGATTTAAATTGGGAAAAACTATCACTAATTCGTTCATCAAATAATCCAATTATTTATCCAGAAATGGAAAATCTCGAAGATAAAATTGGCACAAATATAAATGGCCCTTCAGTAATATCAGTTCCAGATTGGTTAGAGAATCCGCTTGGTAAATATTATTTGTATTTTGCCCATCATAATGGAAAATATATCCGGCTTGCGTTCGCCAATTCTCCAGAAGGCCCTTGGACAATACACCAAAATGGCTCATTACATATAGATGATACAATGGCTTATGGGCATATAGCCTCTCCAGATGTTCATGTTGATAAAAAAAGCCGTGAAATCAAAATGTATTTTCATGGTATCGGAAATCGTCAACGTACTTTTATTGCAATATCAAAGGATGGAATCCACTTTTCTGCTAATCCTACTTATTTAGGACCACCTTATTTCAGAGTTTTCCACTATAAAGATTGTTACTTTGCCATTGCTAAACAATCACATAAAGGTAGTGGCATATTAATGAGATCGTCCAAGGGATTTATGCCATTTAAGAAAGGGCCAACTATTATCCCTAATATGCGACATGCTGCTGTTCATATAAATGATGAAAAATTAACTATATTTTATAGCAGGATTGGTGATACTCCAGAAAGAATATTTCGATCAACAGTTAAATTACAAGGGAATTGGAATACGTGGAAGGCTAGTAAACCAATTGAAATACTACGGCCTAAATTTGATTATGAAGGTAGCAAATTACCAATTGAAATATCCAAAGCTGGTATGGCTTTTTTTCCTAAACATCAAATCCGTGATCCAGCTTTACTTGTTATTGATAAAACAGCTTATTTATATTACTCACTTGCTGGCGAACAAGGTATTGGAGTAGCTAGATTTTTTATCAAAAAATAGATCATAGATGTTTTGGAATGTAATTTTAATTGTGAATTAGTGAATGAAAAATGGTTAATTACTAATGATTTTTCTTTTCATTAGCTATTATTAATTCACAATTAATTATATATCAATTAGTTAAAAAATATTCATAACACCTCAAATAAGAAAATGCTATACTATAATCCTAGCAATTTATAAAAATTAACATTTTGAACTAAATATTTGGTAAAATAGACGTAGAAAGTAATATAGCAATTCTTAATGCTATAATGCTTAATTCTTAATTAACTGCAACGGAAAATTATTATGATGGGTATAAGTATTTGGCAATTATTAATTATTTTAGTAATTGTAGTAGTTTTATTTGGTACTAAAAAGTTGAGGAATATCGGTGGAGATTTAGGTGGTGCAATTAAAAATTTCCGGCAATCGATGAAAGAAAGTGAATTAGAAGAAGCAGAAAAAGCATCTAAAGATGAACAACCTGCTCCAGTTCAGCCACAAGCTCAAGTGGTTAAAAATGAGAATGGTAAAATTATTGAAGGCCAAGTAACAGATAAACAAACTACTAAAATATAATGTTTGATATAGGATTTTTGGAAATTTGTCTAATTGCTGTTATTGCATTGTTAGTAATTGGACCAGATAAATTGCCGGGAGCTGCACGCACTGCCGGATTATGGGTTGGTCGAATTCGTAATTTTATTTCTACCGTAAAACAAGATGTGGATCGAGAATTAAAGTTACAAGAAATGCAAGAAGCAATTAAACATAGTGAACAACATGTGCATCAAATTGTTGAGGATATGGGAACTGGTATGGAAAAAATAAATCAACCCATTGCTGACCCATTCGATAATGAATATTCTAGCAAAAATTTAGCTGATAATGAGAGCAAAGAAGTGGAAACTAAACCACTAGATAGTCCAGATTCCAATAAAACTTCATCCGATAATCCAGCTAAAATTTCAAGTTAAATTATGTCAGATACTTTTAATACTAAAGAAATGCCATTTGTCCAGCATTTGTTGGAGTTGCGTGATCGTTTATTGAAAATAATCGCTTCTGTAGCAATATTTTTGTTAATATTAATGCCATTTGCCAATGATTTATTTCATTTATTGGCCAATCCTTTGTTAGCAGAGCTACCAGAAGGTACGCAAATGATAGCTATTGAAGTAGCTTCAACATTTCTTATTCCTTTCAAATTAACTCTAATGCTTTCTGTTTTTTTATCTATGCCAGTAATCTTGTATCATTTATGGGCTTTTGTAGCTCCCGGTTTATACGATAATGAAAAATCTATGATAATGCCATTGATGGTATCAAGTACTACATTATTTTATTTAGGGATGATATTTGCTTATTATGCAGTATTTCCATTAATATTTGGTTTTATGGTAGGTACGACTCCAGAAGGGGTAGAAATGAGTACCGATATCAGTCGGTATTTGGATTTTGTGTTGAAATTATTATTTGCATTTGGAATTGCGTTTCAAGTTCCAATAGCTACTATTTTATTAGTACGAGTGGGAATTGTTACCCCAGAATCCCTTGCTGATAAACGCCCTTATATAATTGTTGGTGCATTTATCGTTGGCATGTTAATGACACCACCAGATATGATTTCCCAAACTTTATTAGCAGTACCAATTTGGTTGTTATTTGAGCTAGGCTTATTTATTTCTCGGTCAATGGCTGCTAAAAGAGAAGCTGCTGATTCTGTAGAAGATGAACCAAATTTAGCTCTTAGTAAAGATGAATTGGAAAAAGAAATAGCTAAAATTGAAGATAAAAGAGAATAGTATTACCGATCATTTTTAATTGTGAATGGTTAACTGTGAATTATTAATTGTTAATGAAAATCATTAGTAATTAACTATTTTTAATTCACTAATTCACAATTAAAAGAGATTATAGTTGCTTATTAATATAACTGATGTTACACAGGAAATTTCTAAACTAGATTTTTATAGTTGAATTTAAAATTGTTTTGCATAACATAAATTGATAGTATATTATTATTGCAACTGAATGTTACACAATTCAAACCAGAGATTATTATAATGAAAATTTACCTTACTAATATATTTACCATCTTTTTATTACTAACTTTCCCTATGCAATCTATGGGATGGTGGTGGGATAATGATGCAAAATCTGAAACTCCTATTACTACTAATTCCGAAAGTTTGTGGGATTCTATATTAGATCATGCAAAAGAGCTGACTAACAAAACAATAGAAGAAACAGATAGATTATCTTCTAAAGTAATTGAACGTACTAAGGAACTTACTACTGATACTAAAGATTTAGTGTCGGAAAAATTTGGAAATAGTGCAGAAAAACTTAAGTATTATCAAGGAGTGATGAAAGAAGCTGGATTTAAATATTCAGGGCTAACTGTCAATATTGGTTTATTACCAGGTCCAGATTTTTACTTTGTCCGTGAAGCACAATTAACCAAAGAACAACAGGATGCTCTGCTGGAAAAATATAAAGATGAAACAATTTCCAGTTTTTTACTGAAAACTATATTTGATACACCTAATACTCTATTTCTACCTGAGCATATAGTGGAAGAAGTAACTGTAACATTTGTTGCAATTCCTCCTAAAATGTCAATTACTTTGATTCCTATTGAAGATTCTGGAATTGAAAGAACAAAAGACCATTTACTTTATTTTAGAAATAAATAATATTTTGATAATGTAATTGGTTTATGAATAATATCAACTTACACTTGAGAGCAACTTATGAAACATATACTTACTGTATTATTAATGCTATCTGTACCAATGATTGGATTAGCAAGTGACATTTCAACTCAATCATCTGCTTCACAAAATACTCAACCAGATATAATTAACCTTAAAATAAAACATCGCATTAATGATGGTGATTTTTTACAAACAGAAACTTCATCATTAACGATTAAAAAGTTCCAAAGCAAACCATCAAGCTTATTGAAGCTGGTTCGTGATAGTTTATCTAAGCATTTGCAAGTTCTACCAGTTAAAATAAATACTGAATTAGAATTGTTACTAGATGAAATAAAAATGGCAACAATTTCTATTACAACCAATGTTGATCAAGATGGAAAAGGTATTAGTGATGTAATATTACCAGCTTATAAATTTTCTAATAATGAAACAATATTTAATTGGAATGGTTTAAAATCTCATTTAACTTTTACTGATAATTTTGCCAATCTTACAGCAGATACCAAATTTGCAAAACTTAATATTACTAAAAAAGATAAGCTATTTATAACCTTGGATGGCATAGATATTTATAGTATATTTACTGCTGATCTGCAACCAAGTAAATTACAAGTAAATATTCCTTCCTTGCAAGTACAAGAAAATGATAACACTGTAAATTTACAGAGTTTAATCGCTAAAATTGATATTAAAAAAATTGCTAGTGGTTTAGAAATAGGTAATTTAACTTTACAACTTAAACATATTGATTTTACTAAAAATAGTATCACAAGTAATTTAAATAATTTTCATTTAGTTACTGATACTCAAGAACAAGATGATGTAATCAATTTTAATTTACAAGCTAATACCGATCAGATAGAACTATCAGAAACTATGGGTTCAGGCTTGGGTAGTATAGTGCAAACAGGAAGTATTAGCTTACGCAATTTAGATATTTCTTCTTTATTGACGTTACAGAAAAAATTCCATATATTACATGATAATCCAATGGCAGCATTCATTATGTTTGGTGCGTTAATGGAAGTTGCTCCTAATCTTTTAGCTAAATCTCCAGAAATAAAGTTAAATCAATTACTAATAAAGACTGCAAAAGGTAATTTACAAGGAGATTTTAGAATTGGCTTAGATGGAAGCAAAGCTAAAAGATTGCTTCTACCAGTTTTATTCAACGCTTTAACTGCTGAAGCTAATTTAATTATTAATAAAAAACTATTGGAACAAGCTATGATAAATCATTTCCAACAAACTCTGGATAATAAAAAATCAGCTGAAGATGCCAAAATTGCCGCAGAAGAGCAGATTAAAACTTATTTAGCAAGTAAGATATTAGTTGAAATTGCTGATAATTATAAATTAATAGCCAGCTTTAATAATGGTAAATTATTGGTTAATGGGCAGGAAATATCATTATCCGATTTAACCAATTAATAAAAATTACTTCTCATTATAGTTAAGAAAGGAAAAATTATGGCATTTGAAATAATTAGTACTCCTGATGCTCCACAAGCAATAGGTACTTATTCACAAGCTGTTAAAGCAGGCAACACGGTTTATTTATCTGGGCAGATACCTTTGATTCCAGATACTATGGAACTTAATGATGGCGATATGAAATCCCAGATTAATCAAGTGTTTAATAATTTACGAGCTGTTGCTCAAGCTGCTGGTGGCGATTTGGCTAATATTGCTAAATTGAATATATTTCTTACTGACTTGAGTAATTTTGCATTAGTTAATGAGATTATGGCAGAGTATTTCCAACAACCTTATCCAGCTCGAGCCGTAGTTGGAGTTGCTAGTTTACCAAAAGGTGTGGCTATAGAAATGGATGCAGTTTTAGTATTAGACATCTTTCCTAAATAAGGGTATATAAATGTAGGATGCAATGAAGAATGAATTGCATCAATCGTGTATCTAATGTGACTCGAAAGATGTAATT
>JQIA01002106.1_pt1 | contig 10655 bp, 7 predicted proteins | sample 811431 | NCBI WGS metagenome assembly JQIA01 (sample SAMN02998118, study PRJNA258478) | marine sediment metagenome | biome: marine; feature: seafloor; material: sediment; isolation source: oil-polluted sediment collected from 3 locations (0.5 km, 0.7 km and 0.9 km)... | place: USA: Gulf of Mexico ... | reverse complement strand
ACGTCATAGGTTCTCCATACATCTGGATAGCCAATTTTTTTGTTGATTGCATAAAGTTTGTCTTTTGCTTTTACTTTAGTGCTATCGCTCATCCAATCAAGTTTATCAATGCGTTTCTCAAGTGTTTTTTGAAAATTATTCACCAAATCAAGCGCGCGCTTTTTCGCATCTTCATTAAAGTGTCGTTTTACATATAATTGCCCTAATGCAAAGCCTATTTGTCTGTCTACACGGCGTACCATCTGTTTTGCTCGTGGTTGTTGAACAGATTGACCAGATAAGATTTTGGAATATTCAAAAGCAGCATCTTGAAAAGGTTTACTTAAAATATTGTCGTGAGTTCCTATGGAATTAGCTTTTAGATAATGCTTCCAATCTTCTATTGAAACCGATGAGAGCATGGTATTTAATTCATCATAATAAGCTGGTTGCGCTACATCAACGGAATCTACGACCATACCCAAATTTTTCAACATGTTTGTCCAACCTATGTTTGGATGTTTCTGACTTAATTTGGAAACCGCCATTTTGTGATAATTTTCCTTTATAACTCTGCGTTCTATTCGTGTTTTGTGTGATTGCGCCAATTGCTTTTCAATATTGTAAACTATATCAGCATGTATCTTCGCTTTCTCATCACCTACCAATTCGAAAAGAGTAGCTAAATAAATTTTATAAGCCTTTTGGATACGTTTTACCGAAGCATCCTCACTAAAGTAATAATCGCGATCAGGTAAGCCTAACCCAGTCTGAGCGATATGCAATATATTGAGGGCACTGTTTTCTTGATCTGGAGAAATATATGGGTAAAGTATTGAATAATCACCAGATTTTATTTGAGTTGCTACAAATTCTGTTATAGATGCGACATCATTAATGGCTTCTATTCTATCTAATATAGATTGAATGGGTTTAATTCCATGTTGGTTGATGCTAATAGTATCCATGCCTGAGGCATAAAAATCTCCCACCATTTGCTCAATACTTCCTTTTGGATGTTCTTTCTGAGAGACTTCTTCCAAAATGTTTTTTAGTAATTCTTGTTGTGGAATATTTAAAAACCGATATGCACCTACTCCAACTTGATCATCAGCGATTACCGATTTTTCAAACCACTTTTTATTAACATGATTAAAGAAATCATCTCCAGGTTTAATAGAGTTATCAATGCCTTCAATTACCACTAGTTTAATTCGTGATGCATTTTCATTGTTAGTAGTATCCTTATCATTTTTACAGGAAAGGGAAACAAATAGAATTAATAAAAAGTACAGTGAATTTTTCATGAATTAATTAGTTTTATTTTTTAAAGATATGCATTTATATTGCGGTATAACTACATACCTTTTTTGATAGGTATAATTGATTATTTTACAAATGCTTACCACCGTTGGCCATTGGTTGTCATTAATACGGAGCTTCATTTTTTATCCAGAGCAACAGTGATAGTATTTGATGCCTCTTCACAACAGGTATATTTTAACAACTGACTTTGGTAACCATCGCAAAATACTTGTAGTTCATAATCTCCAATATCTAGGGACTTCCAATAAAACTTACCATTTTCGTTTGTAAGTTGCGCTATGTCTGTCAAAGTTGTGCCTCTTTTTTGCAGCATAACCGATGCGTCCACAATTGGAACATGCGTAATTTGATCAATGACCTTTCCTATTAGTGTATACATGGCTTAAAAAAATGAGACCATAATATAATTACGGCCCCATTCTCATATTTAGAAATTAATTTAGCTATATTTATTCTTCCAGTTTTTAAGATTTTTATATACTGGAGACGTGATTCGAGTGGCGGAATTCCCTGATGAAGATCCATTAGTATGAATTCCCACAACATAGCGTTTTCCGTTTTTGTGTTTCCAAACTGGTGAACCACTTTGTCCTCCTGCTGTATCAATATTATAAATCAATGTTCTAGAGGTTACAAAATTAATTCTTCTACAATGCCACCATTGTGTTCCGCTTGGTTTATCTCCTGGATATCCTGACAAATTAACTTTTAGACCCAACAGATTAAATAAACTATAATTGGCGAAACCAAAATAGCCTACAGTATTACCATACTTGCAGTTACTAGGTAAAATAATGGCACCATAATCATTGATTCTTTTTTTATTTCTTGTCCAACCTTTCACCGAATGTAGATGACTCGATTTGCAAGATTCGTAAGGTTTATTGGATCCATTACGACCAGGTATAACTTCTATGCTTTTTGCCCAACCACCATGATTGTGTAAATACACGACGTGTCCGGCAGTAATAACCGTTCTTGGACCAATTAAGAAACCGGTGCCAATCCAGTTGGTACCATCTTTAGCTTTTATTTTTAGTGAACAAATAGTCCGCCATGGATATTGTTTGGTCGCTGTAATTTTTTTTCGATCATCGGTTCCGATGACCACTTCTTGCATCATCTTTTGAGCACTTTCAGATCGCATTAAGTTTACGAGATCAGAATCTCCAAAACTGCCATAGTAGGCATCCAGCGGTGTTAATTCTGAATCTTGCATTTGAGTACTCGCTTCAGCTTCGGTCATTGAATAATCATAACCAGCTACTTTTTCTAAAGTGTCTTCTTCAGAATTAGAAAAAGTTGTTTCGTTGATTTCATCAGTTTCCGTGTTGCCTTCAAAAGAATCTTGAATATCACTAACTTCTCCCAATACTGTATCACCCATACTACTTACCTCTTGGTAGTCTATTGCATCAACTTCTTCTAAATTTTCATCTTCATCAAGGGTGAATGCGGTTTCAGTTTCGGATTGTGTTCCTTCAAATGAATCTTCGAAAGTGGCTTCCTCGTAAACTGTGTCTTCAATAACTTTGCTTTTCATGGTTTTAAATTTTATGGTTTGACATTTCCGTTAAGGATGAATTTTTTGAACTTTCCACAAATCAGTGTTCTGTTCTCAAAATTATAATAATCATTTTGGGTTAGTTAGCCCTTACTTTAACTGCTATTCGGTATTAAATCTGTTAAAATGGTTGCCGTATCGCTGTGCCGTAGGTCCTAATATTAGTCCTTTTAACTTATTAGGAATTGATTAAACTGAGCAAATTCTGATATGTTAGTTCGCTCAGAATTCGTTTAAAAAACACTTATATAATAACAGTGTTTTCCATAGAAGTTTTTGAATTAATCATCAAAGTTCGCTTTAAAGCCCATATTGAATTTTGCGTAATAAAAGCTTTACTTCTATTTATACATTGAATAGTAATATTATGCTTTTTTGTGATTAAATACAATACCCAAGATTGGGTATATTTACATACAAATACTTGAGTATAGGATTATTATGTTGATTTTCTTCGATTAATGTATAGCAAATTGAAGTTGGCTAAATTAAATCGAAGGCATAGCTAAAATGTATAAGTTTTGAAAAGGATTCAATCTTTAATTTTTGATTAATATGTTTGCGATGCTGCTCGACTGTTAATCGGCTTATGCAAAGATAATTGGCTATTTCAGGATTGTTTTTACCACGAGTTAGTAACTGAATAATTTCTTTCTCTCTTGGCGTAAGTTGTTGATAGGAAAGAATATTATTTTCTACAAAATTAAATTCCTTTTGGATTCTGTTTAATTTATGGCGAAGACGGTTTTTTTTATGTAACAGGAAATTATTAGTAGATTTATTTTTAGAATATTCATAACCAAAAGGATCATATTTGCCTTTATTGAAGCGGCTAAACCTATTTTTTGAATTGTAATCAAAACTAATATCTATGAACAACGAGTCTTGGGTTTCATAAAATAATTTTCTTAAGCTAATAGATTCTGATTTACAAGTATCAAACTCAGCTTTAATTTTCTTATTATTTGTAGTGGTCAATGTCATAATTTAGGACAAGTGCTCATAATTTTTAAGTATAACTTGATAAACTAAATTATGTAGTCCTGCATTTTGGTTATTTTGATGACAGAATATAGCCATTATAAAAATATGGGTCAATAGGAAATTATGATAGTTTTACAAGAGTTATCACAAAAACATTTTAAAGAAAGATTTGGGAGCGAAAATTAGAATAAGTAGAAGTTAAAACTTCACTTTTTCCGATTCGACGAAGGAGACTCACTAACTCCTCCAAAACAATGTTTACCTGCTGAACAAAGAAAAGTTACCCTTCAACTTCGATCTTGCTAAACTCCAATTTTGGTATTATTATTTATTTTTGTTAATCACAGTTCTTAGTTCCTGTTGATTACTGGAGAAATTATGACGTTTAATACTATGCTTCATTTAAAAAAAATGACCGATATAATTCTATACTTTCAAATACCTTAGAAACTGTATTTATTCTTTACGATATTAAGAAATTGCTTTTGCTATTTCCCTACATCATTTTTGAGTTTTTCAAATTGATTTGTTAATACTTCAAAACGTTGTACCGCATCTTGACCTGGTATTTGATCAGCATTATTTATCATATTTAACACATATGAAATTTGAGAGACCAACATTTGTTGTGGATAAGCTCCTTTTTCATTTTTAAGTAGCCTTAATGCAGTATTTATTTTCTCTAATCGGCTAATCTTTGCTTTTGCCGTTTTCCCTTTAAGTTTTTTAGCTTCTTTTTCGAGAGATTCTTGTAATTTTCTTGCTTTAGACAATAATACTACAATATTGTTCTGCATTGTTACTTGTTTTATAATATCAGCTTCAGTAGTACCATTACCTTTAACTCTTGGGTCGATTTTAATTTCGAAGTTTTGGCTAAAAGATTGTGCTCCAATAGTTAATATTGCGGTGTACGTTCCTGGAACAACCATTGGTCCATTTTTATAGCGCTTTTTCTTATCTTTATTCCACGGGCCTTTGTGCTTTAAATCCCAATGAAAACGGTTTAGTCCTGGCTTTTGAGATAACTTAGTATCTACTAAAGTTATCAATTGGCTTAAGTCCATATCCTCAATAACCTTGTCTGGAGATTTTTGTTTGGTACTATCACTTACAAAGGCAATAACAGGATTTTTATTAGCATCCAAAATTTGCAGCTGTATTTTACCTTTATGGGCTTTAGGAATGAAATAATCTATAGTAACACTTGTTTTATCGTACTTCGGAAACGCTGTTTTAGCATTTCGTACTTTAGGATATCGATAGCGTATTGTGGCATCTGGCTTAAACAGCCATGGATTTGCATCTAAAGTATTTACTTCTGGTTGTCTTAAAGTAGTGATGTTATCTAAAATCCAAAACGAACGTCCCATAGTGCTTACAATAAGGTCTCCTCTAAAAATTTTAATATCAGTAACTGGAGTAACTGGTAAATTTTGCTGAAAGGGTTTCCAAGAGTTGCCATCATCAAATGAAACAAATAATCCAAATTCTGTTCCAACATATAATAAACCAGATCTTACTGGATCTTCGCGCAAAACACGAGAGGTAAAATCTAAAGGAATACCATTAGAAGCGGTAGAAATCAACTCCCAAGACTTCCCATAATCACTAGTCTTATAAATATATGGTTTTGCATCGCCTAATAAATGTCTATCGACTACTACATATGCTTTTGCAGGGTTAAATTGTGACGGCTCAACGGATTCTACTCTTCCTCCTTTTGGTAGCTTCCTCGGTGTAACATTTTCCCATGTTTTCCCTCCATCTTTGGTCACAGATATAACACCATCATTTGACCCTGTCCAAATTAATCCTTCCTTAAGTTTTGATTCTCTAATGGAGTATAATGTGCTGTAATACTCTTCACCTGTTATATCTCTTGTAATCGGGCTACCGGAAATGACTTGCTTATCTGCTTCAAAAGCTGTTAAATCAGGAGATATTGTTTCCCAAATAAGCCCCTCAGTAATGGTTTTATGCAAATATTGTGATCCGTGATACACAACATTTGGATTGTGTGGAGATACATGAATAGGAGCTACACGTTGAAATCTATACTCCAAATCTTTTGGGTTATGTCCATAAATATTTGAAGCACCAACATAATACCCTTTTTCCAGTCCTGTTAATTTGTTAAACACGCCAAAACGCCCTTTGCAATTCACATATACTGTATTATGATTTCCTGGCCGTGGCACTGCTGGACCCGTTTCACAACCTCCAGTATTTATTATCCATCCTACGCCCGTATTTTGAATCGCATTTGGTGCAAAACTAGGCACCGCAATCGTAGTATAATTATCCTGCTGTCCTGCATATAACCAATATGGGTATTGGTCATCTACTTCTACTTGATATAATTCTCCAGTGGGTTGATTGAATTGTGTTGACCAAGTCTTTCCTCCGTTATGAGTCACATTTGCTCCACCATCGTTTGCTTGTATTAGTAAATTGGGGTTATTAGGGTTTATCCAAATATCGTGATTATCACCATGAGGAACACTCATGCGCTTCCATGTTTTTCCGCCATCAATAGACTTTAATAATGGGTTAGCATTCGAATAAATAATATCAGGATTTGTTGGGTCCAACTCTATATTTGTATAATAGAATGGACGATTAACTAACCCTTTATTATTTGACACCTGCTTAAAGGACCTTCCTTGATCCACAGATTTGTAGAGTCCTCCCTCCTTTTCAGGAGCCTCAATAACAGCATATAAAATACTAGAATTAACTGGAGACACAGCCAAATCAATTTTACCAATTAATCCTTTGGGTAATCCCTTTTCCAATTTAATCCAATCTTTGCCTCCATTTATAGATTTATAGATACCACCTTCTTCTTTGTTTCCTCCTGAAATTATAGTCCATGGCGTTCTTTTAGCTTTCCAAGCGGCAGCATATACAATATTCGGATTTCCTGGTAATAACTCCAAATCGGAAAACCCAACTTTATCTGACACAAATAAGACCTTTTCCCAGTGTTGACCTCCATCTATAGTTTTATAAATACCTCGTTCACTATTTGCTTTAAAGGCATTTCCAATAGCTGCAACCCAAACAACGTTATGATTTGTAGGGTCAATTTCAACTGCACCAATCTGTCCAACATTGAGTAAACCTATGTGTTCCCAAGTTTTACCTGCATCGATGGATTTATACATTCCTTTTCCGCTAATCACATTACTACGTAATCCATCTGATCCTGTACCTACATATACAATATTTGGGTCGTTTACTGCAACTTCAATAGCGCCTATGGAAGGTGTTTTAAAATGTCCGTCAGATACATTGTTCCAAGACGTTCCATAATCATTAGATTTCCAAACACCACCACCAGATGCGCCTAAATAAAATGTGCCGGGAAGCAAAGGTGTGCCTGTAACTGTTGTAACCCTTCCGCCCCTGCCTGGGCCAACTGTTCTATATTTTAAGGCTTTAAAATCTTGAGCAACTAATGCACTTGAAAAAAATAATGCTAAAAGTAAATGAGCTGAAAAAATGTGAGTCTTCATATATAATAAAGTTGGTTGATTAGTAATCAAAGTTATGGAAAAAATAAACCTAATGGATGAAATTTGTTGCAGCAATCTTAACTTTTAACAAATCGTACATACGGGGTTCATGAGCTCAAAATTTTTAAATAAAGTGATGCAAATAAATCACAAGCTACAAACGGAGATATTTATTGTACAATTATTAGTAATGTTATATTAATCATGAACGCAACGCAGATTCAGAATTTCCCGTTTTAGTTGTAAATCGTTAGTGATTTTTAAAACATTCCCCAAAATCTTTAGTTGATATACGCATTACATTATCTGCTAATGTTTGCATCACTCGATAATGATTTTTCATGGTCTCATCAACTTTAACATAATTAAAATTTTGGTGTCTCCAAAATGCAACTGCAGCTGCTCCATACACAGTAAATGCTTGCAAGGCATCAATTTCTATTGATAATAACTTATTTTCTTGCTGATAGCCCTTTAGTATATTAGCTGCTTTGGTTAGATTAATAACTTTTCCCTTACTACATGTGCCAATTATCATCATGCCAATATCAAATACGCGGTAATAATAACTAGCTTCCTCGAAGTCCATGATGGTTCCCTTCTCTCTGTTCTTATCAATAATAATATTGTTATAAAAAACATCGCTGTGTATCAATGCCTTTGGTAATTCAGCACTGATGTAGCTCTCAATATAATTTCGAATTCGTTTTAACCATATATAAAATGAAGAATCTGGTGCATAGATTTGGACTTCATCAAAATTTTCTAAACTCCAAATCATCTCATTATGCAAATAATTTGGAGCATCAATTTGGTGTAGTTTCGCCAGTTCATTCCCTAAATAGCTTAGTAGGTCTTCTGATAAATCTTCGATAATATTGCCTTCAATATATGCTTTAAGCATCACCGGTTTGTCATTCCACATTGTGGTCAACTCTCCTTTGGAGGTTTTAATAAGCTTTGAAGTCTCAAAATTTTGGGTATCTAGATATTCTAATAAAGCTGCTAACTCTCTTGACTTCGTAATAGTTTTTAGCTCACAAATAGTTAACACAAAGGATTTGGCCTTTGTATTTATCCTGTAATTAGTGTTTTCTGACCCACCACTTAAGACATGATAAGATTTTACCATTTCGACGTCATAATTGCTTAGTATATCTTGTATAGCTGCATGGTTTAAAATGGTATAGTGTGCCAAATTACATTCTTTTTATTAAAACTCAATAGGTTTCCTTAGCATGCTTCTATCATACTATATTCATTCCTATACTATAAAAATACCATTAACTTTATTAAAAGAGAGCATCGAGAAGAAGCTTTTTGGAAGTCTACTCTGCGATTTTACAATTCGACTACAGTTTTAATCTAGTCATCTAAAGCAAAATCAATTTCAACCAAAACTTAAATTTAAAAAGAAAATATTTTTCAATTTTGCCTTAAATCGTTATCATAACAAAATCATAATTATGAAAAATACAGATAAAGAATTAGCTCAAAATTTAGTTAAAGAAATTACAACTTCTAACATGTCTATTCAAAAGAAACTCTTGGTGTTGAAATTACTTGACAAAGCCTTTAGAAAGCATTTTGGGATTATCTACTTATCAAATATTGAATTGGAGGATAACGATATTTTATTTAGATCAATGTAAAAAATATTAGTTATGGACGCAACAATAAAGAAATTATGGGAGAATTATTATGCTATTACTCCTACGGTAAAAAAGATAGAACAAGTCTTAAGTCTTAATACATACAGTTCTTTTTGTGATCATATCGCTTTTAGAACTATTTCCACTAATAAAAATGGGATTACCCAATCAAGCAGATCAAAAAATGGAATAGAAAAGTTAAGCGAATATTTTCTGAAACAAGGATATACATTTAAAGAACGATACTATATCAAAGAAAAAAATATTAGAGCTTTACATTTAGAAAAAGTAAATTATCCAAAAATATTTATTAGTGAATTAATCCTGAACCAATGCTCTTCATTTTTAAAAAACACTTTAATAAGAGCGTTTAACAATTATTTATTAAGTGATGATACGCTTACCTCTGGTCGCAAATGGGATGTTAATTATAAAACGTATGAACTACTTAAAAACGAATCTGAATACGCTTCATGGCTATATATTCACGGACATCGTGTAAACCATTTCACCATTAACGTAAATGAATTAAAAGAATACTCAATTGAAACTGTTTGTGCTCAATTAAGATCCTCAGGTATTAAACTAAACTCATCTGGAGGTACAATAAAAGGAAGTTCCAAGCTTGGTTTAAAACAAGCTAGTACTATGGCTGATGAGATTAGTGTAAACTTTGAAGATATTAACCTCCCCGTAAGAGTACCATCTTGTTATGTTGAGTTTGCAGAAAGGTTTAATATTGAAAACAGGACGTTTAATGGATTTATAACTAATTCAGCGAATAAAATATTTGAATCTACAAATAAGGTAGCATAGCTTCTAGCTGGAAGAAAATTGAGTGATGGCAACCCTAATAATTTGATAGCATCAAAATACTTTTAACTTCTTCCAAAATGATTAGAGATTTCATTAATTGAAATGAAAGTAAAATCAAAAAATAAATTCTCACTAATCATTATTCACAACCTTATTTTACCCCTAATACTTTCTTTGCTAACCTTACGAATAATAAGTAAGCCTGCAATAAACAAAGGCAATACAAATACTATTGAACCAATAGCGTCTCCAATACTTTGCTGTTCTAATTGTCCTGGAATAGCATCATTATCATTGAGTGTATTAATACTAAATACGATGTCAATTAGACCATGTAGAATAGCTAAAGGAACTAATTTGTTGGTTTTTAATAAAATAGCCCCAAAAGCGGCTCCAATAAAAAAGGCATATATGACTTGGCTTACTGAAGCAGCAATATTAGACGTATCTAAATTCACTAAATGTAAAGACCCAAACAACAACGCAGGAATAAAGATGCCTATGTAAATGCCATATCTATGATGTAAGTATTTTTTTAAAAAGATGGATTGTAGTATTCCTCTAAAGATAAACTCCTCTACAAATCCCACTGAAAGCATTGCGAGAAATAGTAGTACAGCATCAACAATTGCAATATTTGATAAATCTATGCCTATTAGTGTCAACGTACCAATAATGACCAAATACAATGGGATTGCAACTAAATATTTGTGTTGTAAGCTAAATTGCTTGTTCAAGCCAGCTAATTTAGTAATGCCAAGTTTCTTGATGACAATTATGGAAAGAATGATTATTACAACATTCTTTATTATT
>JQIA01002105.1_pt1 | contig 10659 bp, 11 predicted proteins | sample 811431 | NCBI WGS metagenome assembly JQIA01 (sample SAMN02998118, study PRJNA258478) | marine sediment metagenome | biome: marine; feature: seafloor; material: sediment; isolation source: oil-polluted sediment collected from 3 locations (0.5 km, 0.7 km and 0.9 km)... | place: USA: Gulf of Mexico ... | reverse complement strand
GAGTAGCTCAGTTGGTAGAGCGTCAGCCTTCCAAGCTGAATGTCGCCAGTTCGAACCTGGTCTCTCGCTCAAAAAGCTTCACTAATATGGTGGGGCTTTTTTATTTTAAATGACTCAAATCTGAATTTGAGTCTATTTCATACGGAGCTTTATTGTGCTCAAATATTCTTGCCGATAAGTCGCCTTTCAAAATAATTGTTTCCCCTTCAACATGCAAAAAACTTCCTTCTCTTATACCAATAACCGGCTGTGTATTAAACTTATGAAATTCTTTTATTCTAGTTTCCCGAGTTTCACCCATATGTTTACTCGTAGGGTCTGGATCTAAATAGTGCGGATTAATATTAAAAGGCACTAAACCTAAAGTTTTAAAACTTGGTGGATATACAATAGGCATATCGTTTGTTGTGTTTAATGTAAGTCCGCAAACATTACTACCTGCACTTGTCCCTAAATAAGGTGTGCCTTGCTTAACTGCTTTTTGAAGTATAGATATTAGATTGTTTTTATAAAGTTGATTAACCAAAACAAAGGTATTGCCACCACCTACAAAAATACCTTTTGCCTTATTTACTGCTTTTTCTGGATTTTCATATTCATGAATGCCTTTTACATTTTTATTAATCTTACTAAAAGCAAGCTTTACTATGTCTGTATAGGCATTGTGAGTTATTCCACCAGGCCTAGCATAGGGTACAAATAAAATATCATTTGTGTTACGAAAATGTATTTTAAGGTCATCTAAAATATATTCCAAATATCCACTACCATGAACTGTAGAAGTACTTGCGATTATAATATTTTTCATCAGTTTATGTGTGTTTCTTGATTTGGTTCAATTATTGTTGTAAATTTAATCAAATAGATGATTTAACAAAAGTTTAAAAATCATTGACATTTAATTAAGATAAGTAATCCTTTTCTTTAACCTATGCAAACTAATCGCTTTTTCATTGTAGTCTTTTGTTTAATGAGCACAATTTCCTTTGCACAAGATGTGGTGCGAATTGAGATTGGAGGTAACATAATTGTAAACAGGAACGATCTTGAGGGTGTAACGGTGTACAATACATCTTCGAATAAAGGGACTGTAACTGATAAAGAAGGGTATTTTATTTTAGAAGTAGCTTTAAATGATCGTGTAGAGTTTGCTGCACTTCAATTTAAGAATTTTGTAATTACGGTAACTCAAGATATTATTAATGCGAAAGCTATGACTGTTTTGTTAGTAGAACAGGTTAATAAATTACCTGAAGTAGTAATATTGCCTCATAATTTAACAGGAAACTTAGTAACAGATGTTAATAGTATAGAACTTGTCAACCCCAATTTGGATGCGCTTTATTTTGGACTAGGAAATTTGGATAAAATTGAATTTTCAGATGATCATTTGTCAGGCATAACTAACATAGCGATGCCCCAAAATAATTTAATATATGGTATTAATGTGGTCAATGTTGTAGGATTATTGTTAAACCAAATATTTCCATCTAAGAATAAAATTGAATTCGTTCCAGTTTATAAAAAACAGGGTATTTTCGATGTGTATGATAAAGAGTATTTAAAGGCAGCCTTAAACATAGTAGAAAAAGATTTGGTTGAATTTGTGTATTATGTTGAAGAAGATAATTTCGACTTTGCTCTATTAGATTTAAATCGTGAATTTGAGTTTCTAGAATTTTTGAAATTGCAAGCACAAAAATTTGTAGCAATAAAGTATGGTAAAGACTAAACTCGCAATTTTCTTTATTTTTATTGTTTATGCAGTACAGTCACAAACCGTCGAAATTAATGGAATTGTAATTGCTGCAACAGATATTGAAAATATTCATGTAATAAATAAAACGGCTAACAGGTTTGCAACTACAGATAAATTGGGTGGATTCAAAATTAGAGCCAAAGTTTCAGATACTATTGTATTTTCTTCGGTACAATACAAGTTAAAAGCTATTGTAATATCTCCAACACATATTAAAGAGCGAAAAATGATTGTTGAACTTACCGATCATGTAAATGTTCTAGATGAGGTTCTAGTTGGTAAAATACTTACAGGTGATTTGGACTCTGATGTTAAGAATTCTGATGCAGAACGCCCGATTGATTTTTACGATGTTGGAATTCCTGGTTATAAAGGAAAACCAAAAACACAGAGTGAGAGGCGTTTGTATGAGGCGGACCATGGAAAAATGGTGGCTATTGGTTTAGGTGTGGGGCTGAATTTAAATAAGTTGTTAAATAAAATTTCTGGGAGAACAAAGAAACTTAAAGAGCGTGTAAGGGTCGAGTCTAATGATGTTTTAATGAATAGTATTAAATCGAGATTATCTGATGATTTTTTCAAAGTTTACATACTCGATGAGACATTGCATACCGATTTTTTCTATTTCTGTTCAGAGGACGAAAATTTTGAAAAGCGCTGTAAGGAGAAAAGTGATATTGAGGTTTTTGAATTTTTAGCGGAAAAATATGTAGACTATAACGCCAATTTAAAAGAAGGAAAGAATTAAGAAAAATTTTGGAATAACAGATTATCAAAATAATTACATTTGCCAGCAAATGAATCATATATATTATAGAATGAAATCGTTTAAATTAATCTTATTTACAATTCTTATTCCGTTAATTGCATTTACTACTGTGCACAAATTTTATGTTAGTGTAACTCAAATTGAATACGTAAAAGAAAAACAGTCTGTACAAATAATAACACGTATTTTCATTGATGATTTAGAAGATTTGCTTCGTGAACGTTATGATAAGGACATTACACTTAATACTTCAAAAGAAGAAAGTTCAATAGATATTCATATAGAAAAATATCTTAAGAGTAAAATTCTAATCGATATTAATAATGCCCCGGTTAGCCTTTCCTTTATAGGGAAAGAATACGAAGATGATATTGTTTATTGCTATATGGAGATTAGCAATATAGTATCCGTTACTTCTTTCGAAATTACTAACCAACTATTGTTTGATGTGTTTGATGAACAGCAAAATATTGTTCGAACAAATATCAATTCGAAAAAAAAGAGTTTTATGCTTACCTCTAATAATGAAATTGGAGTGTTAAACTTTAATTAAAAAAGTTAAAATCTTCATAATAATTATTACTTTCATCGCCGAAAATTTCGCAATTAAAATCAGAAATGGAGTAACTGTTGCAGTTTTGCAATTTCGTCGAATTGTTTATTGACTAGCTTCATCTGATAAAAAAACTATTATTAACTGATGAAAAAACTAAAGTATTTCTTCCTATCGGCAATGTTCTTGTCTGTTGGAACCTTTGCACAAGAGCAAGAGCAACCTGAACGTAAACCAGGACACAAAAACATCAATAAATTTAAAGAATTATATGATGAGTTTGCAACACCAAATATGTTTAGAACCGGATCTGGAGCTCCAGGCCCAGCTTATTATCAACAACAAGCAGATTATAAAATGGACCTTGTAGTTGATGATGTAAACTCTAAATTATCTGGTTTTGAGACGATAACATATACTAACAATTCTCCAGATCAATTAAAGTACTTATGGGTACAATTGGATCAGAATATGAGAGCTCCAGACTCTAAAACGCCTTTAATCCAGAGCGGTAAAGTTGCTCCTGTGCAGCGCGCTTCTACTTTTACAAATCGTTATTTAAAAGAAGATTTAGAAAGAGGCTTCAATATAGAACAAGTAACAGATGTAAACGGGAAACCATTGGCACATATGATTAATGGTACCATGATGCGTATTGAGCTTCCAAATGCCATGAAAACTGGAGATAAATTTTCGTTTGCTGTAAAATGGTGGTACAATATTAATAATCATGTTCAAGAAGGTGGTCGATCTGGTTTTGAATATTTTGAAAAGAACGATAACAAAATATATGTAATGGCTCAATTCTACCCTAGAATGGCTGTTTACAATGATGTAGAAGGGTGGCAAAATGCACAGTTTTTTGGACGTGATGAGTTTGCATTACCATTCGGAAACTTTGAAGTAAATATTACTGTACCTGCGGATCATATTTTAGACGGAACAGGACGCTTAACAAACAGAAAAGAGGTCTTTAGTAAAGACATGATGAAGCGTTTTGAAAAAGCTAAGAAAAGTTATGATGAGCCAGTGATGATTGTTACCCAAAAAGAAGCTGAAGCAGCAGAAAAGAAGAAGAGTAATAAAACAAAAACTTGGAAACTTTATGCTGAAAATGTTCGTGATTTTGGATTTGCAACATCTCGTAAATTTATCTGGGATATGATGGCTGTTAAGCTCGAAACTAAAGATGTAATGGCAGTATCACTTTATCCAGCAGAAGCTAATCCTCTTTGGGGAGATTGGTCTACAAAAACTGTTGCCAGTACATTAATTTCTTATTCAAAAATGACATTTGACTATCCATACCATAAAGCCATTTCTGCAAATGCGCCAATGGGAATGGAGTATCCTATGATATGCTATAATTTTGGTCGTCCAAATGCTGAAGGTGTTACCTCTGACAGAACAAAATACGGTATGATGGGAGTTATTATCCATGAAGTTGGGCATAACTTTTTTCCGATGATTGTAAATAGCGATGAGCGTCAATGGACTTGGATGGATGAAGGCTTAAATACCTTTGTACAGTATGTGGCTCAAGGAGATTTTGGTAAATTATATCCAGGAGCACTATCAGAAGGACACGATATATTCCCGTCAAGAAGAGGACCTGCCAAAAATATAGTTCCTTATATGGGAGGTAATCAAGATTATATTGCTCCTATAATGAGTAAAGGGTTAAATACGTACCAATTTGGTAATAATGCATACGGTAAACCAGCGACTGCTCTTAATATTTTAAGAGAGACTATAATGGGGCCAGAATTATTTGATTATGCATTTAAAGAGTATTCACGACGTTGGATGTTTAAACACCCAACTCCAGAAGATTTCTTTAGAACTATGGAAGATGCATCTGCAATGGATTTAGACTGGTTTTGGAGAGGATGGTTTTATACAACAGATTATACAGACATATCAGTTAAAGAAGTGAAAAAAATGTATGTGACATCTCAACCTAATGAAGCGGCAAAGAGTATTGCTAAACGCAGAGGGCAAGAAGTAAGTGATTTACCTCCTTACGTATATCTTGTTGAAGAAGGTAGTGAAGAGTATAATGAAAACATGAAAAATGATGCACCATTAGAAAACTCTTCTACATTGAAAGAATATTTAATGGATAATTTTACAGCAGCAGAGCGTAAGAATATTAAAAACCCTAAATATTTTTATAATGTAACTTTTGAAAAACCAGGAGGATTAGTAATGCCTCTTATTGTTGAATATACTTATAAAGACGGTACTAAAGAGAAGGTTACTTATCCCGCTCAAATATGGAGACTTAATGACAATGAAGTAAGTAGAGCTATTGCTTCAGAGAAAGAAATTGTTTCTATTTTAGTAGACCCAGATTTAGAAACTGCAGATATTGATACTTCTAATAATTCTTGGCCAAAAGAGGTTAAACAAAGTAAGTTTGATCAATTTAAAAGCAAGAATTAATAATAAATTCAGTTAAAATTTTAAAAACCGACTTTTTTTAAGTCGGTTTTTTTATTCTTATTAAACTTACTCACTATATTTGTACTGTGATACAACTAGCAACATTTTTATTTATTAGCGGAGCGGAAATTACTGTTATACTATTTATTGTAGTAATGGTTTTTGGCGCTGATAAAATTCCAGAGATAGCTCGTGGCTTGGGTAAGGGTATGCGAACGCTTAAAGATGCTACAAACGATATTAAGCACGAAATCTCTAAAAGTGCAGAGCATCATGGTATTGATACCGAGATGACAAAAAATATTAATGAAGAGATTACTAAGGTTAAGGATGGCCTTGAGGACTTCTCTGGTTCTGTAAAACGAAAATTCTAAGTACTACTTTTTTCTACTAATAGTCAGTCCGTCTCTAATTGGTAATAGAACTGTTTCAATTCTATTATCTTCCTTTAGAAGTTTATTATATTCAATAAGAGCAGGAGTAGAGGTATCATCTTTTTGAAAAACAGTATCAAGAACTTTACCACTCCATAATACATTGTCAGATAAAATAACACCACCGCTATTCAACTTATCAATAATGCAATTAAAATAGTTGGTATAATTTTCTTTGTCGGCATCAATAAAAACAAGGTCAAAAGTAATTTCTAGTTTCGGAATAATCTCCAAGGCATTTCCTAAATGTTGATGAATTTGGTTTCCAAACCCAGATTTATCAAAATATTTACGTTGAAAATCAAGAAGTTCTTCATTAATGTCTATGGTATGTAATTCACCATTTTGTTGCATGCCTTCTGCTAAACATATAGCTGAATAACCGGTATAAGTCCCAATTTCAAGTATATTTTTAGGATTAATTAATTTTGAAAGCATGCTTAATAAACGACCTTGATAATGCCCACTCAGCATTCTAGGTTGCAATATTTTTTGATAGGTCTCTCGATTAAGCTTTTGTAATAGTTCTGGTTCACTTTGACTATGTGCTGTAACATAATCATCTATTTCTTTTGGAATAAAATGCATTAGGACAATATTCTATTAATCAAAGTTTCTTTTGCGCTTTCATCATTACCAAATAACCAACGCAACACGTTATCTTCCCAAATATCTTCGTATTGATTTTGATTAATAATATCGCGTTCTTTTGCTAAGTCTAATAGTTTTCCAGGATAAGAAGACTGGGCATCACTTTCCATTTCACCAAGCGGATAAGGGTCATCTAGACCCAAAATAACCTGATTACTTCCTTGCCGGTCAATCATAAGCTTTAAAGAATCGGTATCATGTACCAATGTGTCAAAATATATATTGGGGTGTCCAACAGCTTTTCTAGGGTGCGTTTTTCCTTTAAATAAATCTGGTCTGCCATCAAAGCCCTGAATACGTCTCCCTAAATTCATTTGGGCCAATTGACCACCATGAGCAAAGCAAGTTCTAATATTAGGGAAGCGTTCTTGCATACCATTAAGTGTATAAAAATGGTAGGCATCTCCACATTGAGCCAACATCCATATTAAATGAAATCTCCAAGAAGTATTTTCTAGATTAATCATTTTATCACCATCATAAGGGTGAATCTCTATAGCCAATTTGTACTTGTTGGCTAGCTCAAAAATCGCATCATTTTCTTTGTCAAAAACAGAGCGCCATTGCCCTATACTATCCATGAAATGTGTTGGTAAGCACAAAACTTTTAAGTTCAATTCTTCAACACAACGTTCAATTTCCCATAGAGCTCCTTGAATAAATCCTGGATGAACCACAAATCCGCAGGTAAACTTACTGGGATTGTCATGCTGAACTTTCGCATTAAAATCGTTTTGAAAACGCAATGCTTTTTTCATTTCTTCTAAGCGAAGACCGTTACCATACAATTGGGATAAATTTAAAACCACGGCATGGTCAAGTTTGTTTTTTTCCATCCATTCTAGTTTTTCATCCAAGAAAAAACTAGAATCTGTAACTGGACGTTTCCAGCCTTTTTGAAGCATATATTTGCGCTCATCATCGACCCAAAAAATTTCCTTGTCTTTCATGAATTGAGGAATCTGTTCTGGGTATGGCAATAAGTGAGAGTGACCGTTTATACGGAGTTTTCTTTTCATCTAAATCTTGTTTGGCGCTTGCATTATAGTTCCGCAATTTTCACAAGTACACTTATCTTGACTGCTGTAATATTTGTCGAAAATTATAGGCATGTCTGTTTCTATATTGTCTAATGCAAATTTTTCTCTATGGAGCTGATTGTTACAGTTTTCGCAATACCATTCTAAAGCGTCCATCATATCTTTTTCACGAGGATACTCGATAACTAAGCCAACAGTATTGGCTCCACGTTGTGGTGAATGCGGTACTTTTGGAGGTAATAAATAAATATCGCCTTCACCAATATGAACATCTTTAGGAGTGCCTTTATCAATAATTTTTAATACCATATCACCTTCTACTTGATAAAAGAATTCGGGAGTTTCATTATAATGATAATCTTTTCTGCTATTTGGACCACCAACTACCATGACGATAAAATCACCATCTTTCCATACACATTTATTGCCTACTGGCGGTTTTAACAGATGTCTGTTTTCTTCAATCCAAGCTTTAAAATTAAGAGGTGATACTAAGTTGCTCATAGTCGAATATTTTATTTTTTATCATTCTTGCGAAGTCAGGAATCTATTATTTGGTTAATTTATTAATTCTGTTTTAAGCGCGGAATGACAATTGGTTATAAAGTTACAAAGATTTTGTGCGACCACCGTCAACAGGAAGATTTATTCCGTTAATATAGCTCGCTGCTTCACTTGCTAAAAACGTGATAGCATTCGCCAATTCTTCAGGTTTTGCAAAACGTTTTGCTGGCACTGCGTTTTTCATAGCATTACTCGCATCATCAACGCTAACACCCGTTTTTGCTGATTTGTTTTTAATGATTTCGTTTAAACGTTCTGTACCCGTAGCTCCAGGCAATACATTGTTTACGGTTATCCCAAATTGTCCTAACTCATTCGCCAATGTTTTACTCCAACTAGCAACAGCACCTCGAATGGTATTACTTACACCTAGACCATCTAAGGGTTGCTTTACGGATGTTGAAATAACGTTGACAATTCTTCCAAAGCCTTCATCTTTCATATAAGGTACAAGAGTTTGAGCCAATACATGATTACATTTTAAATGCTGGGTGAAAGCACTTTCAAATTCATTAATTTCTGCAGAAAATACCGGACCTCCTTTAGGACCTCCTGTATTATTAACGAGGATATGAAATCCGTGATTATTATTGATGAAATTGGAAACTTTGTTTTTTAAATCCTCTGGATTAGAAAAATCTGCAACGATGTAATTGTGATTTCTGTGTGAGGGTAATTGTGATAAGACTTGTTTTAGTTTGTCTTCATTTCTAGCTATTAAAGTTACATTTGCACCTTCAGCTGCTAGGGCCATTGCGGTGGCTTTTCCTATGCCTTGAGTACTTCCGCAGACTAAGGCATTTTTATTGTTTATGTTTAAATTCATGTTATTCGTATATTATTTTAGCACGCTCACTTAGTTTTTCCATGAGCATAGTAGGTTTTTTTACGGTTTCAAAGCCAAATTTTCTATATAACTCATGAGCATCTTTTGTGGCTAATATCCACTTGTCTACATTTTTTATTGGCTCATGGTTAAGGATGTTACTCATAAGTACTTTAGATAGTCCTTTTCCCTGATATTCATCAATTACAAAAACATCTAATAAATATGCAAAAAACACTTTATCTGTCATTACTCTAGAATAAGCTATTTGCTTTCCATTATGAAATAGTCCAAAGTTAATCGAGCTATGGAGTACGGTACGTTGTTCTTCTAAAGTTCTAGATTCTCCCCAATAAGAATTGGAAATGAAATTATAGATAGTATCAAGATCCATATCTTCGGTTATTGAGGAAAAATAGATGTTTTTTTGTACTTCTATCATTTAATTATGATTAATATTTAATACAAACATTCTTTGCTTCGGTAAAAAAGCGCAAGGCTTCAAAACCACCTTCACGACCAACACCTGAATCTTTTACACCACCAAAAGGTGTACGTAAATCTCGCATTAACCAAGTGTTTACCCAAACTATCCCTGCTTGTAATTGGTTACTCATTCGCATGGTTCGTTTTAAATCATTGGTCCAAAGCGTTGCTGATAAACCATATTTTACTTTGTTTGCCATTTGCAATACTTCATCTTCAGAGTTAAATGACATTATAGTAACCACGGGACCAAATATTTCTTCCTGATTCACACGGCATTCATCAGTTTGAACTTCTATAATGGTTGGTTGCATATAATAACCATTTTCATAACCATCGATAGTGATTTGATTACCACCATATAAAACCTTGCCACCTTCATCCTTTGCAATCTCAACATAACTCAATACTTTCTCTAAATGTGGTTTAGATACTAAGGCTCCAATTTTGGTGTCTGAAGCTGATGGATGACCTACCTTTTGTTTGCTTACCACATCAACAAAGTCTTTTTTAAATTGTTCGTATATGGTGTCTTCAACAAATATGCGGCTTCCACACAAACAAATTTGGCCCTGATTGCCGAATGATGAACGAATAGTAGTTGTAAGCATATCTTCATAATCGCAGTCTGCAAAAATGATATTTGGGTTTTTCCCACCTAGTTCCAAGGATAATTTTTTGAACATTGGCGCAGCTACTTTTGCAATATGAGCTCCAGTTGCTGTTCCTCCAGTAAAACTAATGGCTTTAATATCTGGATGTTCTACAATAGCTTGTCCCGTTGATGTACCCAAACCATGAACAATATTTAAGACGCCTTTTGGCAAACCTGCTTCATTGCAAATCTCTCCGAGTAAATAAGCGGTCATAGGTGTTACTTCACTAGGTTTTGCAACTACACAGTTTCCAGCTGCTATAGCTGGAGCAATTTTCCAGGTAAAGAGATATAGTGGAAGATTCCACGGTGAAATACAACCAACAACTCCTATGGGCTGTCTGAGCGTATAATTTATTGCATCTTGACCAATACTTTCATGGCTTTCACTAGCAAACTGTGTAATGGCATTTCCGAAAAACCTAAAATTGCTTGAAGCTCTAGGTATATCAACAACTTTTGCTAGCCAAATTGGCT
>JQIA01002104.1_pt1 | contig 10661 bp, 11 predicted proteins | sample 811431 | NCBI WGS metagenome assembly JQIA01 (sample SAMN02998118, study PRJNA258478) | marine sediment metagenome | biome: marine; feature: seafloor; material: sediment; isolation source: oil-polluted sediment collected from 3 locations (0.5 km, 0.7 km and 0.9 km)... | place: USA: Gulf of Mexico ... | reverse complement strand
GCTGAATTTTTCGAATTATGAACAGTAATCTTTTTAATAAAGTAGGGGACAAGTGAATTTCTTTGTTCAACAAAAACGGCATCAAGACCTTGGTATTCATGTGGATCATCTACGTCTAAATAAATACTCAATCCTCCAAGATATCCATTAGGCTTTGTTATTTTGCCTAAATAATAACATTCTTCTTTTGTCATCTTCCTTATATATTAATGCAATAAATGTACAATGATTTTTTTTAATGAGCATAAAAAAAACCGCCAAGTAGACCAAGGCGGCGTTTTTCGTTGTAAAAGATATTATTCAGCTGAATCTTCAGCTTTTTTTTCTTCAGCAGCTGGTGCTTCAACCTTAGGTTCTTCTGCTTTTGGTTCTTCAACCTTTGGCGCTTCAACCTTTGGTGCAAGCTTTGCTTCTTCTTCTGCTTTTGCAGCAGCTCTAGCAGCAGCTTTTACAGCAAGTTCTGCTTCAATAGCAGCTTGAGCTTCAGCTTTAACTTTAGAGAATTCAGCTTTTCTAGCTTCGTTCACTTTTTCTTCAGCTTCTAATCTCTTTTTGCTTGCAGCTCTTTCGTTATCAACTAGTCCGCTAGCTTTAGCAGCAATTTTTGCTTCTTTTTCAGCTAACCACTCTTTGAATAACACTTCTGCTTTGTCAGTTGTAAATGCACCTTTAGCAGCACCTTTTAATAGGTGATTCTTGTACATTACTCCTTTATGTGCTAATATTGCTTTCGCAGTATCTGTAGGTTCTGCTCCTACTTGTACCCAATGTAAAGCTCTTTCAAAATCTAATTCGATGCTTGCTGGGTTTGTCATTGGGTCATATGTGCCAATCTTCTCTACTAATCTTCCGTCACGTGGTGCACGACCATCTGCTATTACAATATGATAAAAAGGACGTCCTTTTTTACCTTTTCTTTGTAATCTAATTTTTGCTGGCATAATTGCTTAATTTTTAATTATATAAAGTAATTTTTCAAAATTGGCTGCAAATATCGTGATAAGATTTGTAATAGAAAAGCTTTTTTTGAAATTAATTTAGTTTGTGATATTATAATTAATCATCGCATTATGAGCAAGATAGCTTAGCTTTGTTAAGACGATATTATTAATTATATTCAATATACCTTCCTTTTCTATTGATTTACGTCTCATTGATGTATTATTCGCACAAATGTACTGTTTTTTTGAGAGTGTTAATGAAGACCTACTTTTATTGCGTATAGTTCAAGATTTTCTGATTACTAAACTATTAATTATCAGCATCCTCATAAAAATTGAAATATATAATTAAAAAAAAGTCAAATGTATTTGATAAATTGTAAAATAGTAGTAGTTTTGCAGCCCTGAAAAAATAAATGAAATGGCAAAGAAAAGCAAAGAAGCAAGAGGACAAGTGATATTAGAGTGCACCGAGCATAAGGAAAGTGGTAAGCCTGGTACATCTCGTTATATTACTACCAAGAACAGAAAAAATACTCCAGAAAGATTAGAATTGAAAAAATTCAATCCAATTCTGAAGAAAATGACTATTCATAGAGAAATTAAATAAGGATTTAAGATATGGCTAAGAAAGTAGTAGCGACCTTACAGACTGCAGGTAAAGACTGGGCTAAGGTTATTCGTACATTAAAATCAGAAAAAACAGGAGCTTATTATTTTAAAGAAGATTCTGTTCCTTTATCTCAAGCTAAAGACTTGATTGCAAAGAAATAAATTGTATTAACAATTTTGATTTTACAGATGCCTTATCTACGTATTGATAGGGCATTTTTGGTGTTTAAATTATAAAATTATGGGATTATTTTCTTTTTTTACTAAAGAGAAGAAACAGAGTCTTGATAAGGGTCTTGAGAAAACTAAATCTAGCCTTTTTGGTAAAATCAGTAAATCTATTGCTGGTAAAACCAAGATTGACGATGAAGTTCTTGATGACCTCGAAGAGATTCTTGTAACTTCAGATGTAGGAGTAGATACTACTCTTAAAATCATTGAAAGAATTGAGACTAGAGTAGCTAAGGATAAATACCTTGGTACTAAGGAGCTGAATTCTATGTTGAAGGAGGAGATTGCATCTTTGCTTTCTGAAAATCATAATCCTAGCCTCAAAGATTTTAATTTTGCACCACAAAAAGATCCATATGTAATTATGGTGGTAGGCGTAAATGGAGTTGGGAAAACTACGACTATAGGTAAGCTTGCTAATCAATTTAAGCTCGCTGGAAAAAGTGTCTTACTAGGCGCAAGTGATACTTTTAGAGCTGCTGCTGTTGATCAACTGACCATTTGGTCGGAAAGGGTAGGAGTGCCAATTGTAAGTCAAGGTATGGGGGCCGATCCTGCTTCTGTGGCTTTTGATACACTCAAATCATCTGTTTCGCAAAATGCCGATGTAGTCATTATTGATACTGCTGGTAGACTTCATAATAAAGTTAATTTGATGAACGAGCTGGGAAAAATTAAGCGAGTCATGCAAAAAGTGATTCCAAATGCTCCACATGAAATCCTTTTGGTTTTGGATGCAAGTACTGGGCAGAATGCTATTGAACAAGCAAGACAGTTTACTGCAGCAACTGAAGTGAATGCTTTAGCGCTAACTAAATTAGATGGAACTGCCAAGGGTGGTGTCGTGATTGGAATTAGTGATCAATTTCAAATTCCTGTAAAATATATTGGATTAGGAGAAAAAATAGAAGACTTACAAGTTTTTAATCGTGAAGAATTTGTAGATAGTTTGTTCAATTAATATTCCTGAAATACAGAAAATAGAAAAGCCATTACAATTAGTTGTAATGGCTTTTTATATTTTGGGTCTTTGCTTTATAGCTTAAATTAAAAACTTAAGTTTTGACAAAAGTCTTTATAATCTTCTTTTAATTCCTTGAAGAGTTTAAGAGCTAAATTTATATCCTCTCTTAAATTGGAATGGTCAGCTATAGTAGATGCTGAAATGTCTTTGTCTGCGCTTTTTTCTAATGATTCAACGAAACTATCTTGAGCATTGATTTTGTCGTTGAAACCATCAAAATGCATTTTTTGAATATCGAATTTGCTTTGGAAATGGTTGATCATTTTTTGGAACTCAATCTCGCGACTTTTTTGGCTCATACAAGAAAGCCAGTCTTGATAGACATTGAGTTCACCTATTATTATTTTCATTTCGCTTTTCCAGAGTCTATGCTCGAAATGCAACTCACTGATGTTATATACTTTCGATTCCATATATTATTTTTTAAATTTTCTACATGACGAATATACAAAATTATTAGATTGATGGGAGAGTTTAAGCAAAGGAAAAAGACTAATTTTGAATCTGTTTATTTTAACCTTTTCAAGCTTCCGTAAATAATAAATCCCTGAGCTAAAGAATAGGTGCTCATGATCCATAAGGAAGATAGATGAATAGTTTCAACAAACTTATTGATTGCGATTAAACTATCTGAAACTAGAAAAAACATGCATCCTATTAATATGAAAGTATAAGAGATTTTGCTTAATGAATTACGTAAAACTGCTGTGATAAACATTGCAAATATGGAAGTAGCATAAATGACAAGAGCAGTTATTAGTTTAAATGATGATTGCTCTGCTTCAAGGTTCCATAAAATTATAATAACAAGAAATATATAATAGACGAACGATAATGCTGATAGAGCTATTTTGTTTTTTGTTAGTAGCAAAGGTTTTTTGATGTCGGAAGTAAATGTAGTGATATACAAAATTTGAACAATAAGAAAAGATCCTAATCCAGCCAAAAACATATTAAAATATGGCATGAGAAAAGAGTCGCCCAAAGTGCTAAATACTAAAGAAATGATAATGATATAATCATACTTCTTTAGCGGATTTGTTTTTAGCCACAAGTATCCCACAATTAATGTAGGCATTAGTAATGGTTTCAAGAAATTCTCAGCATTGTCAAGCCCTAAGAGTTTAACCCAAATGACTGCAATGCTGAGTAAAGCATAAAAACCAAAGATGTACTTTGTTTTATTCAATAATCTTTTTCTTATTCACTTGTATTACTTCTTTAGTAGCTCCATCATAAACAAAGGCGACAATTGATAAATTTTCCATTACCCAATCATCTCCAATCTTGTAATCAGAAATATTAATCGTTTCAGTAGAACCAGCAGCATAGTTAGTAGAAGGTAGTTTTTCACCCCAAATACCGTTGACTGCTCCTCTTAATACGTGATTGTGCTCATATTCGTCACCTTCGCCAATTTGTGGCTTAAGGATGTGGTCTTCTGTGATCCAAATTTGAACCCATGATTCGGTGCTAATAGGGTCGATAAATTCAATTTCGATTTCACCGCTAACTATACTGTCAGTAGCGATAGGCTCGATTTCAACTTCAATAGTTTTTTTATAATAAAGTCTTTGACTTATTATAGAAGCCCAGTCATCCTTTTCAAATGTGTAACCAGAATTATTTTCGATTCTATCAAGTGTTCCAACAGGATATGCGGAAGGCTTGACAAAAATGTCATATGCGTCTCCTGCAGGCGTTGTAAAATCGTAAGTGTATGTACCAGTTGCATCTGGCCATGCAAAGAAACCAGCATGAATAGCTACTACTATTAGATTTGAGTCACCATATATATTTTGCAAATCGTGTGCAATTACAGCTGCTGCTGGACAGTTAGGGCATTGTTGCCCAGTATAATCTTCTAATAGCACCCTAGTAGTAGGTGGAGTAACAACTCCTTCTTGATAATAAGGACCGTCTACCTTATCACAAGAAATGATAGAAATACTGATAAGAAAAATGGCAAGTATTGAATTAATTATTTTCATTGTTTTGTCTTTTAAATATTAGAAACTACTTGTGATGGTTACTTTAAACCCATTAGAAGAAGGTACTGCTCGGCAAACTCCACCTACACATAATATTCCTTCTCTTTGACGTCCCCAAGATACTAATACTCGAGTTGTTCCTTTAGTATATCCAGCAGATACAGTTGGGTAGAATAGTTTTTTGTATGAGTTTGAATGTTCTTCTCCATTTTCTGCTGTATATGTAATAAGGCCTTCTTCGTTTACATAATTATATTGTCCCATTACTGCAATAAACCATGTTGGTGCAAAATTGTATTCTAATGTAGAAGATAGCCAGTTTCCTTGATCTTGCTTAGTTAATAATTGAGATAATTCCCATCTAATACTATGCTTTCTTTTAAATCGGTATGATAAGTCTGTGACCCAAACAAAAGCTTCAACCATTGGTTCGCCTGGGTGACCTTCAATAACATCCATATTATATTTCATCCAATCAGCAGAAACAATCAATTTGAAATGTTTATTGATTTTCTTGTTTATTTCGAAGCCTAAATCTTGGAAGAATATTTCATCTCCGATCGATAATAATTCAGACTCATATCCAAGAGTTCCTGGAGTTCCTATAACTGTAGAGTCTATCATTGTCCTATTAATGTCTCTAATATGAGCAAAATTGATTTCTATTCCCATACCATATTTTCCACCTAATTTAGATTTCTTAGGAATCTTATAATTAAGAGTAGCTTGTAAAGCAGCTTCACCATTAGGCTGTGTTGCGTATGGGTACATGGCAGATAAGCTATAAGAGTGTGTTTTGGTATTAGGTGGTAGGAAATTAATAAATAAAGCATCGCCTGTTGCAGCTCTATCCGATTTAAAACCCATATTGTCTATCCATTTTCCACTAACAGCTAATCCAAATCCTCTTTGAGAATAAGAAACTGAGGAGAACAAGCCTTTACCTTCTTTAAAAATGTAATTATTAATAGCATTTGGGTCATTTATCTTATGAGCATATTCTGATTGCCAAAAGAAGCCACCATGAGACAAGTTTAGTCTAGTAGACCAAGAAGCAACATTTTCTGGTAATTTATAAATAGGATCTAGATCATCTTGAAATTTACTGATGACACCAGCCCCTATTGTTACCTTGGTTTTGCTTGTTTCAAGTGCTGGAAAAACATCGTTTAAAAATAAATCTATATCTCCACCTCTTACTATACCTCTGTCGCCTTTTTCATAAGTGTCCCAGAAATATCGTTGTGTCCCATAAATTCCTTTAATAGTAATTCCTTTGGTTGGGTTAAGAATAATCCTTGCTCCATTCACTGAGTTATCATATCCTAATGACCATTCTTCATAAGCTCTAAAAATCATTCCTGTTCCGAATTGCTCATAAAAATTACCAACAGTTACATCAATAATTCCAGATTTATACCTTACCCATTTATTGGCAAATCCTTGACCTTCTAATTTAGGGTCAAAACCAGCTAAGGGTGGGAGGTATGATTCGTATCGTAATCCAGCAGAAAAATTACCTAAGCGATAAATAATATTACCAAAGGCATTCATTCTTGCTGTTTCTCCATTTAATTCATCAGCTGTGATGCCAAGATCTTTATCTGGTTGGTATAATTGAGCATCGAGTTGAAAACTTCCACTTACTTGTCCATATTTGTTTGGAGTTTGAGAATGAACAACTTGCCCTATTAACATAAGAATGATAATGATTCCTATATACTTTGTATTATATTGTTTCATAATGCTTTTTTTATTAATCAGAAGGCTTACAATACGATAACGATTGAGATTTGCCTTTTTTGATTTAAAAGATTAATTTTTTAGTGATCAGAATCTAGTTTCTCACCTTTTTTCAATTTCCTAATGACTTCGATAAGATCAAGCTCAGCACCTTCAGCAAATGAAGTGTGTTGCCAAACAATATTCTTATTTCCATCAAGAACAAAGGTATGAGGTATCATATTTACATTCATCGCTCTTTTAAAATCGCCATTAGGATCTAGAAGAACTTCGTAATCCCAAGCTTTTCCATTTACTAAAGGACCTACTTTAGCTGTAGATCTAGCATCGTCGATAGAGATAGCGTAAAGCTTAACTCCTGTTTCTTCTTGCCAATCATCGTAAACGTCTGCAATGGTTGTTAACTCCTTGATACATGGATGACACCAAAGTGCCCAAAAGCTCACAATAATAGGGTTTCCGTCATTTTCTATTTCTGAAGTGTTAAATGATTCGCCAGTTATTGTTTTAACATTTACGTTTGGTAATGTTTTCCCTCCTTCATCTTGAGCAAAGGATGCAATAGTAAATAAAACCAGAGTGATTATTATGCTTACTTTCTTCATATTGAATGATTTAAAATAGTTTAAGTTTAATTGCAAAAATATGATAATTTCTCATTTATTATATAGCGCAAGTTTACGACATTTTTTGCAAAATACAGTAAAGTTTTTAAAATAATTTGCAAAGATTTTGATATTTAAATATTATTTTAAAAACTTTCAACTGCGAATGCGTTGCTTTATTCAATTATTAGGCCAAAAAAATGGAATGCATTTATAAAACACATCCCATTTGTAATTATTCTATTTTTAGAAAACTTTATAGACTAAACTAGTTTAGCACAAGCTTCCTTAATTCTTTTAGAGGCAATTTTTAATGTTTCTTCAGATGCAGCATATGAAAATCTAATACATCTTGGATCACCAAAAGCTTCTCCTGTAACAAGAGCAACATTAGCTTCATCAAGAAGGTATAGAACAAATTCAGTAGCATTGGTTATTTTTCTGTCTCCATAGCTTTTGCCAAAGAAATCTTCTACATTTGGGAATAAATAGAAGGCTCCTTCTGGAATATTGGTTTTAAATCCTGGAATATCATTCAATAATGAGATAAATAAATCTCTTCTTGTATGGAAGGCTAAAACCATATTTTTTATTTCTTCGTTTTCTTTTGGAATAGCATTAAAAGCCGTAATTGCAGCTCTTTGAGCTATAGAGTTGGTTCCTGAAGTAGTTTGTCCTTGGTATTTGATGCAAGCTTTAACTATTTCGGTAGGGCCAGCCATAAAGCCTAATCTCCAACCTGTCATGGCAAATCCTTTGGAAACACCATTGATGATTACAACCTGGTTTTTTACTTCTTCAAATTGAGCAATGCTTTCATGAACAGCATCAAAATTAATGTGCTCGTAAATCTCGTCACTGATGATTACAATATTAGGATAATCCTTAAGTACGTTCGCAATAGCTTTCAACTCCGCTCTTGTATAAACTGTTCCTGTTGGATTGCAAGGAGAAGAGAAAATGATTGCTTTTGTTTTTTCGCTAATCGTTTCTTTAATTTCCTGAGGTGTAACTTTAAAGTCGTTTGTAATTAAGGTTTGAATAGTTGTAGGAGTACCATCGGCAAGTTTCACCATATCGGCATATGAAACCCAGTAAGGAGCCGGAATAATCACTTCATCACCTTCGTTTAAAATACTTGTAAATACATTACTGATTGATTGCTTAGCACCAGTAGAAACAACTACTTGATTTGCTGTATAATCTACATTATTATCACGCTTTAGTTTATTGGCAATAGCTTCTCTTAGTTCTTGATATCCTGGAACTGGAGAGTAATGAGTGTAATTTTCGTCTATAGCCTTTTTGGCTGCTTCTTTAATAAACTCTGGAGTATCGAAATCTGGTTCCCCAATACTAAGATTGATGACATCAACACCTTGAGCTTTTAGTTCTCTGCTTTTTTTGGTCATGGCTAAGGTAGCCGACTCTTCTAAACGATTAATTTTATCTGAAATAATTCCCATATCTATCAATTTTATGCTTGCAAAAATAAGTTTTGTTATTGAATAAGCAAATGTAAAGTTGCTTATTGTTCACAGTAAATTACTGATTTTTTAAGCTATAGAAGAATAAAAGCTTATCAGTATTTGATAAGCTTTCTTATTACTTCTCTATTATTATATCTTTAGATTAAAATTCGAACCAGCCTTTTACAAGTTCTATTTTATCTTCTATTTCTTCTTTATGCTTAAACTCATTATTGGTAGGATTATAAATATAGTCCTTTTCCCATTTTTCTATATTGTCTAAGATAGCTTGAAAAGCTTTAGTTATAAATTCTAGCTCTTCATCAGTCATAGTAGGATGCAATGATAATCTAACCCAGCCTGGTTTTGAAGATAAGTCACCCGTACTTATTTTTTCTGTAATCTTTCTAGAAACATCAGAAGTAATACCCATTAAAAAATGGCCATAGGTTCCAGCGCAAGCGCATCCCCCTCTTACTTGAATTCCGAAGCGATCGTTAAGGATTTTCACAACTAAGTTATAATGAATGTTCTCAAGGTAAAAAGATATTACTCCAAGTCTTTCTTTCAAATCACCAGAAAGGATATGTAATCCTTTGATTGGATCTAATAGTTCAAAAGCTTTTTTAACGAGTTGATCTTCTCTTTTAGCAATATTTTCTATACCAATATCTTCCTTTAACTTAATTGCTAAAGCAATTCTAATTGCTTGTAAGAATCCTGGTGTACCACCATCTTCTCTGGCTTCTATATTGTCTATATACTTATATTCTCCCCAAGGATTAGTCCAGTCTACTGTTCCACCACCTGGATGATCTGGAGTTTGATTGGCATATAATTCTTTATTGAACAAAAGAACTCCACTACTACCAGGACCACCTAAAAACTTATGAGGTGAAAAGAAAATAGCATCTAGTTTTTCCAAAGGATCTTCAGGGTGCATATTCATTTCTTCATAAGGAGCATTAGCAGCAAAATCAATAAAACATAATCCATTATGTTCATGCATGATTTTAGCTAAAAGGTGGTAATCGGTTCTTACACCAGTTACATTAGAACAAGATGTAAAACTTCCAATTTTCACTTTTCTGTCCTTATATATCTCAAGTTGCTTTATAAGCTCATCTGGATTTATTGTTAAGTTATCATGGGGGTCAAGAACCACAACATCTGCATTTGTTTCAAGCCAGCTCGTCTGATTAGAATGATGCTCCATGTGAGTAATGAAAACTACAGGTTTGTCATTATCTGAATGCATACATTTTCCTCTTGTGATTTTTCCACAAGATTTCATTCCAATGATTCTCTGAAATTTATTGACAACACTAGTCATCCCATTACCATTAGTGATCAAAATATCATCTCCGTTTGCATTCACATGATTCTTGATGATTTGTTGAGCCCAATGATAGGATTTGGTCATTAATGTCCCAGTCTCACTTGTTTCGGTGTGGGTATTAGCTACCCATGGACCAAACTCCTCTTGAATTTTCTTTTCAATAGGTGCGTATAGTCTACCACTTGCAATCCAATCTGCATAGAGTACCTTTTTTTTCCCGTAAGGTGTCTGCATCTTTAAATTGGAGCCAATTGTATTGACTCTGTATTTTTCGAAGTATTTCTCCATTAATTTCCGTTTAGAACCGGTTAGTACATGTAAAGATTCTAAAATATTTTACAAAGTTTGCATGTCATTCGTAAATTCTTTGCAAATATATGCTTTTTTTTGTTTTTTTTACCTAAAGGTTTCTTTTGTAATAAAGCAATGAATAGTTTGGACTGATTTTAAATAAATTATAATCAGTAACAATTATCTAATGAATAGAAAATGAGTATTATATGCTTTTATTGGCTGAAATGTATCTGTTATTTGAATGGATATCTTGATGAATAGAAATGTTTTTAAAATGAAATGATTCTAATAATTCTTTAGTTTCTTCGGCTTTTGTTTGGTTGATTTCAAGGTAAATTCTGCCTCCTTTTTTTAAAGATGAAGAAGCTAGTGAAGCAATCTTTCTGTAAAACAGAAGTGCATCATAGATCGG
>JQIA01002103.1_pt1 | contig 10662 bp, 4 predicted proteins | sample 811431 | NCBI WGS metagenome assembly JQIA01 (sample SAMN02998118, study PRJNA258478) | marine sediment metagenome | biome: marine; feature: seafloor; material: sediment; isolation source: oil-polluted sediment collected from 3 locations (0.5 km, 0.7 km and 0.9 km)... | place: USA: Gulf of Mexico ... | reverse complement strand
ACTTCTTTTTGAGCAGCAACAGTTGTTTCACCTTGACTCACTAATTCTGCAATAAATTGTTCTTTTCTACCTTCAAGCATTTCAGCAATTCGATATAAAATTTGCCCTTTATTCAATGCTGAAACATTTGCCCAAGACGATTGCGCTTTTCTTGCAATAACAACAGCGTTTCTAAAATCTTTTCGAGAAGCTAAACACATATTTGCAATTAATTTTTCTGAATTATTTTTAATAGCATAGTATCTTCCAGATTCAGTTCTTGGAAATTTACCGCCAATATATAATTTATAAGTTTTATGTATATCTAATCTACTCATATTCTTAATTTAAAAATTAGTCAAACTTCACGTATGATTTTAATCCGTGTAATCCACCTTCTCGTCCAATACCACTTTCTTTGTAACCTCCAAAAGGTGACGTAGGATCGAATTTATTAAATGTATTTCCCCAAACAATCCCTGCATTTAATTTTTGCGTTAAATAGAATAATTTAGATCCTGTTTGCGTCCAAACACCTGCTGATAATCCGTAAGGTGTATTATTTGCTTTTTCAATAACTTCATCTATTGTTCTAAACGTTTGGATTGCTAATACAGGTCCAAATATTTCTTCTTGCACAATTCTATGAGATTGCGAAACATTTAAAAATAATGTTGGTGGGCACCAATATCCTTTCTTTGGTAAATCACATGTTGGCTGATAAATTTCACAACCTTCATTTAACCCTATTTTTATATAATCTTCAATAGTTTGCAATTGCTTTTTTGAATTAATTGCTCCTATATCTGTATTCTTATCTAGCGGACTTCCAACCATTAAGGTTTCCATTCTGCTCTTTAATTTTTGAATCACTACATCTGCAACAGATTCTTGTACAAACAACCGCGATCCTGCACAACAAACATGACCTTGATTGAAAAATATTGCGTTGATAATTCCTTCAACCGCTTGATCAATGGCTGCATCTTCAAAAATAATGTTTGCTCCTTTACCTCCTAGTTCTAAGGTTAATTTTTTAGAAGTTCCAGCAATTGCTTTTTGAATGTACTTTCCAACATTTGTTGATCCTGTAAAGGCAATTTTATCAATATCAGGATGATTTACTATTTCAGCACCTGTTTCACCAGCACCTGTTACAATATTTACAACTCCTTTTGGCAATCCACTCTCTTCAATAATTTCAGCAAGTTTTAATGCTGTTAAGGGTGTAGTTTCTGCTGGTTTTAATACCACCGTATTCCCAGTTGCTAAGGCAGGAGCTATTTTCCAAGCAGCCATTAGTAATGGAAAGTTCCATGGGATAATTTGACCTGCAACACCAATTGGTTTTGGAGTTCTATTTGGAAAAGCATATGACAATTTATCTGCCCAACCTGCATAATAGAAAAAGTGATTTGCTGCTAACGGAATATCTATTCCTTTAGATTCTCTAATTGGTTTTCCACCATCTAAACTTTCAATAACCGCAAATTCTGTAGCACGTTCTTGAATTAAACGAGCAATTCTATAAATGTACTTCCCTCGTTCTCGCCCACTTAATTTTGACCATCCTTTGAATGCCTTTCTAGCAGCTTTTACAGCCTTATCCACATCCTCCGAACTTCCTTCAGCAACACTTGCTATTTTTTCATTGTTTGATGGATTTACTGTATCAAAATATGCTCCTTTTATAGGTTTAACAAATTTTCCATCTATAAATAATTCATATTTCTTTTTAATTTGAATATGATCTGTGCTTTCGGCAGCTTTATCGTAAGCCCATAAAGCTTTAAACATTTCACTATCAGCTTTTTTATGCATAGTTAGTCTTTTGAAAAATAATTAGGAGATTGATATAAGCCATCTTCAGCCTTAACCAATTGCATTAATATATCATTTAATACACTACTCGCTCCAAATCTAAAATATTGTTTATTCATCCATTTATCACCTAACACTTCATTAAGCATTACTAAATATTGTAAGGCTATTTTTGAAGTAGAGATTCCTCCTGCTGGCTTCATACCTATCATTTTACCTGTTTTTAGATAAAAATCTTTAATTGCATCAAGCATTACATAAGTAACAGGCATAGTTGCTGCTGGTTGTATTTTACCAGTTGAAGTTTTGATAAAGTCGGCTCCTGCATACATTGCAATTTCACTTGCTTTTCTAACATTGTCAAGTGTGTCAAGTTCTCCTGTTTCTAAAATCACTTTTAAATGCGCTTTTCCGCAAGCTTCTTTAACAGCAGCTATTTCATCAAATACATATTGAAAATTACCTGAAAGAAATTCTCCACGAGAAATTACCATATCAATTTCATCTGCTCCTTCTTCAACTGCAAATTTAGTGTCGTCTAGTTTTACTTGTAATTTTGATTGACCACTTGGAAATGCAGTTGCAACAGAAGCTACTTGTATATCACTTCCTTGTAATGCTTTTTTAGCAACTCTCACATATGAGGGGTACACACAAATTGCAGCAACCGTTGGAATATCTTTTAAGGTATCGTGTGGGTGCATTCCTTTATAACAAAGTTGCTGTACTTTACCCTTAGTATCTTTTCCTTCCAGTGTTGTTAAATCAACCATACTTAAGGCAAGCTTTAACCCTTCAACTTTCGAAGAATTTTTTATGCTTCGCGAACAAAAACGCGCAATTCGTTCATTAACACCAGTGGTATCATAAACAGGTAAGTTATTTAAATTTGGAAACATTTATTTTATTTAGGGTTACAAAATTACAAATTATATTTTTAAATTTTAATCGAGCAATAAGTTTATATAATTTAAACTTTTTTCAAATAGAATGCATGATTTATATCTAAATTTCCAAGAATTATATTCAAGAATAGGAAGTAATAAACTGAAAAAACTCAACCAAATGGTTGAGTTTTTATTATATATATTATGTATTGTCTTACTCTACTTTAAACGCAATTGGTAAACTGTATTTAACACCAACTGGGCGTCCACGTTGTTTTCCTGGAATCATTTTAGGTAATAACTTCACAACTCTAATAGCTTCCTCTTGTAATCTTTTGTGAGGCGCACGAGCCATTACATCTACAATATTTCCAGTTCTGTCAATTTTAAAAACTACAAAAATACGTTTCACACCTGGAGACAACCCTAAGTCAGATGCTAAGTCTGAATTAAATTTTCTATTCACATGTTTTGTGATTTTTTCTTGTAAACAAGATCTTAATTTTGCTTTATTACCTCTACATCCTGGATAAACCGGAACGTCTTCAATAATTGCAAAAGGTACATCTTCTAAAACATCTTCTTCTTCTTCAACCTCAATAATTTCTTCAACCTCTACGGCATCATCTTCATCAGTTTCGGTAGATTCAATCACCGTTTCTTCTACTTCTTCTTCATCCTTTACAACTTCAATTACATCTGGAGCTGGTGGTGGTGGAGCTTTAACTTCTGGTGGTTTTACTTGTTCTATTTCAACTGTTTGTTCATCATCTTCAATATTTAGGACTACCGGACCAAGATCATCAATAATTCTATCATACGTCTTTTTTTCAATGGCTAAGTATACCACTAATAGCGCCAAAACTAGACCTAACTGCATAAAAATCTTGCTGTAGTTTTCTAAATTCGCTTTTGGATTCTTTTTAATCTGCATCTGTAAAAATTTAAGAGTTCGCTAATTTAATAATTTTAAAATAACTATTGCAAAAATATTATTTAATTCAAGTTTTTTTTTAAAAATAATAGTCAAAAACAACTATACCGAGATTATACAAACTAAATTAGCTAGTAAATCAAATAATTCTACTTGCCTGTTATCTGTTAAAATTCTTAATAAAACTTCAATAACTATGCCGAAAGCATATGAAACTATAGTTGTAATAGTATTTTCAAAATAATATTTTATCCTCCAATAAGTTCTTTATAATCATCAGCTGATAATAATTCATTTACTTGAGAATCGTCAGAGATTGCAACTTTTATCATCCATCCATCTCCATATGGGTCTGAATTTACCTTCTCTGGCTCATCTTCTAACCCTTCGTTAAACTCAATTACTTCACCTGTTAAAGGCATTAACAAATCAGAAACAGTTTTTACAGCTTCAACTGAGCCAAATACTTCATCTTTCTCAATAGTTTCATCAACGGTATCTACATCAACATAAACAATATCTCCTAATTCACTTTGTGCAAATTGTGTAATCCCTATTGTAGCTATATTGCCTTCGATCTTCAACCATTCATGGTCTTTTGTGTACTTTAATTCTGCCGGAATATTCATTTTATTCGTTTTTTTATTAATTAATTTCCTAAAATATATCTAACACTTATCCCAGAGCTAACTGATTGTCTAGGGAAAGTAGTTGAAATTGCATATTGAGAAGAGCTTTGATCAAAATAAAAGGATGCAGTTAAACTTTTACTTACAGCATAATCTGCAAAAAACTTCAACGATAACAATCGCTGGCCTCCAGTAACTTGATTATTGTCTTGATCTATATCTCTAATTGTTGTTTTATTATCTCTTAATGATAAATCAGCTCTTAAATTTAGATCTCCTTTCAACCTAGTTACCTCTCCTCCAAATCTCAATTTCATTGCTAAATCTTTAATTCTATACCCTAAACCAATTACATACTCTGTTCCTTGTATTTGAGTTATAGTATTGTTATTAAAATTTAATGTAAGGCCTCTATCTTTATTAACTCTACCACTAAAGGAAATCGAATTTTTCATTTTCATATCCACTTTAATTAGCGGTGAAAATTCTTCTAATAAATTAACATTTGTAAAAAGTGTTTTATTATAATAATTTCCAGCTATATCAGTTTGAGCATAAGGAGCTTCAGCATCGAATTCTAAATTATTACTAAAACTAGTAATAGAATATAATGAATTATAACTATGTGAAATTGAAAAACTTCTAAATCGTTTCTTAAACCATTTCATTTTCATAAATCCTCTATAGTTCAATTTCCAGCCCGGAATTGGAATGTTTTTAAATGTTTTCAAGCTTACTTTTGATGCATCTTTGCTTGTATAAGCCGCCAAAAATGCTGGAAGCATTACTTGTTGACTTGTTTCACCAAAGCCAGTTATTGGTTGCCTCGTTTTTGTTGCTAATCGCTGGGCTATAATTGCTCTATTCTTTTTAAACTCTTCAAAATTCACATCACTATTTTTAAATGATGTTTTTAACATATTGTAACTTATACTATAATTTCCAAATTCAGTTATTGGAGAATCTGAAATTAAATTATCATCAACAATATCTAGCTGCTGCGACGAGTTTTTAGTGTAAGTTCTATTTCCTCGTAATTCTATATCTAAATTTTTAAAAGGTTCAACAGTTATAGTTCCGTCTAATTTATTAAAATGTGTTTTGCTATATGTTTTATTGTAATAAGGATCATCAATACCACGTGATAATAACCATCCATTTTCAACTGCTCGCTGTCTAATGTCTATTTGACTACCAAAAACAAATCCCAAAGTAGGAGCCTGACTTCCACTAAAATTATCGCGCCCTAAAAAACCAATTTCTGGAATATATCCTGGTAAGTATGTTCCATTATTTTCTGAATAATTTATCCTTGCTTTTTTAACTGATGTTAAAACATTGTAAAAACCTTGTCCAATTTTACCGCCAAGTGTTTTCTTCTTCTTAGCCCTTACGTTACTTGAATTTAAACCAACAGCACTCTTCTCTTTTTTATAAAATAAGTTATCTAGTCCTATCGTTTTATAAAATTTATTAAAATCAATATTCGTACTTAATGTATGCGTATTTGCATTTTGAATAACATTTCCTATCTGATCAATATATGATTGTGATGAGGCTTGCCAATCAAAATCTGCGGTATAAGCATAATCTGCATTTATAAAATCAACATATGGCAACTTGTTTAAAGGAAGTTTATACGTTCCATTTAGCGTTTGATGATAATGATCTGGTCGTCCAAGGTTCAAAAAATTATCCATTAATTTAATGTCGTCAGCAGCTTCAAAATCGTCATAGATATAATTATTAGAAGCTCTAAAATTAAATTGTAATGACTTTGTTAAGTTGTAACCGATGTTATAATCCCAATCAAACATATAAAAACGCTGAGTCAATGTTGGTAATTCTGGTAACCCTTCAATTAAACTACGAGATAATTGTTGGTTATAACTTCTAACAATATTTGAATTTATTGAAATTGTTGATGGCAATAAATTCAAATTAAAATCTTTAATAATTTTTAAATATTTTCCGTTTAACGATTCCCAATTTTTAAAAGGCTCAATACTTTTTGATTCAAAACTAAAATTATAATTTGCTGAAGCCCTTACATTTTGATCAACGTATTTTTGAACATTATAATCTTTATGGTAGGCTTCATTAAACGCATAAGAAACTGATACGTTTTCTACATTATAAAAGCGTTGCTTTTTTGTTGATGTAGGGTTGAATTCTTTTCTAACGTTTATTAAACTAATACTTCTTCGCTTTGTATAATCTCTAGATTTATTACTATTCGGATTTATATCTTTTGCATCTTCAAATAATACATCTTGATATTGAGGATCGTATTTTGGATCTTTAAATTCTTCTGAAATACTATAATTAAATGGCAACTTAATTCCCCATTTCTTAGGTAACAACTGACCAACATTCACATTAGCCACAATGTCGTATAGTTTAGTATCTTCTTGGCTCCTTTCATTTACACGCTGCTCTATCCCTCCAAAACCTTTAGTTTCCATTCTCCCTGTTACTGAAATATCAGCGAAATCAGCAAAATTAGCATCTGCACTCACAACTGTTGCCCATCCACCATCATTATCAAACTCAGAAACTCTCATTTCATTATACCAAACTTCTGCACTTTGGTTTGTAGTTGTTACGTTTTTAACACCTAACATAATAGTTTTAATGTTTGACAAATTTGGATTACCCTTTACCCTTACAATGTATTTATCTCCATCACTATCTACGGGTGCTGGATATAGGATATTTGGTGCAATACCTTCATCAAAACGCATTAATTTAAGCTTCCCTAAATTTTCCAATAATGCTTCTAAATTGTTTTCTTCAGGCCAAATTTCAAGTGGAGTAGTTACTCCATAATCAGAAATTGACAAAGGCATTTCAATTTGATAATAGTTATCATCCAAATCACTTCCAACTCTAACAATAGCTTTTATTTCATTGTCTTGAACCTGAGACTTTGTTTGAATTCCTTCAGCATGTAAAAACAATTTTAAATTTTTGTACATTCTTAAATCAACCCTTACATTTTTAAAGATTCCTCTAATTTCATTTGGTTCTAAATCAGTAACTTTTATAGTTAATGATTGCTCATTTTGTTCTTGCAAGGTTGTGCTTCCTCTTAATATTTCACGTTTTATTCCAGGAGGTAACACATAGGGAATAGGTGTTCTTACTTCGTTTTCCTGGATATTAACAACCCCAACTTCAAAATTTTGCAATTGAGGGTTCGTTAAATTTTGAGGTGGTGTTATCTCTTCATCTAATGTTTTTGTGTACCTTCTCCAATCTCCACGAACTAATTGTAATTCTCCAAAACGCAAAACAATTGGCATTTTAAATTTCGTTAAAAACATGCGCATAAATCGAATTGAATAGAATCCCGTAATATCATTTACAACCTCATCGGGTGTACTAACTTGGATTCTAAATTGTAACCATCTATACTCCTTTTCACTACCATCTTCAAGCTGAACAAGCACTCTTTTCTCATCAACAATATTATTTTTACCAACAACTAAATCATTCTTATTCAATGAAACTTTATATTGATAATAACTTTCAACTGAGTTCATTGTTTGATCTTTATCAATATCTTCAGTATCAGGATATGTAGTAGCTGAGGTTGGGTAATTTTCAGTTGATAAATTATTTGTTGGTGAATTTCCTTGTGTATTATTAAACCTCTTGTAACGTGTTAAAACTGACGCATTGTTACTGTCATATTCTGAACTTCTAAAATACGAGTAATTATCATTTGCAGGGTCTGAACCAAAACTATTACCAAATAGTTGAGTTTCTTGTTCGTCATTTAATCCATCTAAACCAATATCTTGATTTAAACGTTCATTGTCTTTATCGCTAAATGCATATAACAAAGATTGGTTTGTAGGAATTTTACCCCAAATAGTTGGGTCAGTATTTGAAGTACTTAACGGATTTTCAGGCAATCCATTTTCATACATTTTTCTACCATCTTTTAAAACATCTTCGGAAATATTCCCTAAGTTAAAATACAATTCACCAACTTGGTTTGCTACATCGTTTGGATTAACCCCTGCAGGCAATCCCTCTTCATTTGTGATAGAATAATTATCATATGGATCCATCAACCAAAACTGAATATATTCTACATTTGATTGTTCGAAATCGGTAGTTGTTAATGCCCTCGTAATACCTGCCCATCTGTCTTCTGGATTGGTAAATTTACCATCTCCTCCAACATTATTAGTATCATAATTATAACTTCCTCTTTCATTTGGGAAATAGGCTAAATCTAATGTTCTAACTAATGTAGATTGTGTAATGTCTAAATCTTGTTCTGGAAATAACTCTTCAAACCGTACTCTTCTAACTTCAGCACGTGAAAGCTCTGCGTTGTCAATATTTCCAGGTTTTAATGATGAACCTCCATAAAATAATGGGTCAATCGTATACCATGCTAGTCGAGCTCTTTTATAACCATATGACAAATCAGTTGCATTTCCACCGAAATCAAATTGAGTTTGATACTGTGGAGTACTAGACATATGCCATTGTTGAATAGATCTTATTTCTAATGGAATTTGAGACCCTTCAAAATCATCAATATAGGAAGTGGCCTCTCCTTCAAGCTCAACTCTTTTTGGTGAGCCCGGAATCAAATATGCGAAATCTCCTCTAATTGAAAAATTAGAAGTTACATCTGTATCAATATTTGGCAGCTTATTTACCCATTTAGTAAATTTTGGAACCTCAGTTCCGTAGCTAGCATTTAACCCGAAAATTGTATTATTAATTGGTTCTTGATTAAATAAAGCCTTTTGGGTAATTGGTTTCTCATTTAAATTTAAAATAGTAGCACCGGCAATAAAATCATCAGAAAATTTATGCTCAATATCAATCCCTAAAAAGCGTTTAGTTTGCAAATTAAATGCTGCATTGTTTTCAACGGAAACTTGTATTGGTATATTTGAAGCCTCTAAACTAGGGTTTATAATTTGAACTCTACCCATTTGATAATCTACTACATAATCAACACCTTCAACCAACTCTCTACCTCCTGTAGTAACTCTCACGGAGCCCTGCGGAACGTTAAATGCACCCAATGGAATTCCATTTGCACTTTCAGATTTATGGTATCCTTTTATTAAGTATTTATCTTTTTGTTGATAATTATTTCTTGCCTCTGAACGTGTAGTTTCATACAATTCGTTAAAAATATATGTAGCATCATCCGCATCGGTAAGTTTTACTTCTAGATCTTTCCCAAATGGCTCAACCGTTGGAAAAATGATATACCCTTTTTCAGAATTAACTGTTGCACCTTCAACATAATCAAAATAACCATCACCTTCAGGAATTTCGAAGAGACTTTGATCTAGCCTATCAATATCAAATAAATTTAGAAGTATTTTATCTGCAACATTTGGTGTTTGTGCATTTTGCAGACTATTAATTGCAACTCCAGTAGCATCATCAGCATACAACAATTCTAATCTAAATCCTTCTTGCTGCATTCTATACGTTTGTAAAGAATACACATTTTTCATCATCAAATTCCACAATGGTATTTCAGTACTTATAATTTCGCTACGTAATAATTTTACCACAATATTATCTGGTGAAACTATCCCGTCATACGTAAATTCTCCAACTCTGTATACGTTAGAATCTCCACTAATAGTGTATTCAAAAGATACTGCAAGCACATCTGAATCTGCAAGTCTTCTATTTAATGAAATAAAACCTAATTGAGGATGAATAGTATATTCGTCTGGTCTTAATTTTAGGGCATTTTCTAATACAGAATAATCACGTCCTTGTTGCATTGAAAAAGGTGACAACCCATCACTTACTGTAGCAATTTTTCTAACAGGATTTGTTGTAGTTAATATTGAAGATATATTATTTGCTTCATTTAATGGCAATAATGCTCCAGGCACTGGTGTTACATTTGCTGGGCCAATATTTATTGGATCTCCTTCACCAAGATCTGCAACTCCAACAATATTTCTAATATCTACTGTTGAAGCACTTCTATTTGTTACCCATACTTCAACCTTCGTAATGTTAACTGGGCTATTAATTAGAGGATAATTTTTTAATGCATTGTTATATGAATCTCTAAAATATTGGGATAAAAAGAAATGTCGGTTTTCATCATAATCTGTTGCTTGCAATTCAAATTCTTGTATTGTTGCACCACCTTGAGCCGAAACAGATCGTGTTTGTGATTTTTGTTCTGCAAAAACTCCTGTAATACTGGTTTTTCCAAATTGCAATTGTGTTTTAACACCAAATAAACTTTGAGCACCAACAATTAATGAATTTTTTAAAGGCATACTTACATCCCCTACTTCTACTTTTTGAAGTATATCATCTTCTGTTGGAGTGTATTCTAATTTTATTTGATTTTGAAAATTAAAAGTTGATTGCGTATCGTACTGCGCACCTACTTTTA